>OGHO01000831.1_pt1 | contig 34983 bp, 26 predicted proteins | sample 1571421 | NCBI WGS metagenome assembly OGHO01 (sample SAMEA2581937, study PRJEB24529) | metagenome | biome: Human gut stool | place: China | collected 2011
TATCTGCACAATGGGGATACTATCAATGTGTTTGAAATGAAACATAGAACCAACGACATGATATTCAGCAAGGATTACTGGTATTATCTCTTTAAGAAGGATGGAAAGAAGTATGCGGTTGATGTTAACTTTATCTATTGTAAGGCAGACGACCCGACGAGTTTGCAGAAGAATGATAAAGTGTATTATGCGAGCCGTATTTGGCGGCGATGGCGTCGATCAGCGCGGGGTTGGCCACGGCGGCGCTGTTGAGGGTGATCTTGTCGGCCCCGGCGTCGAGCAGCCGTCCGGCGTCGTCGACCGACGAAATGCCGCCCCCGACGGTGAACGGAATGTCGATGCGCGCGGCGATGCGTCCGACCAGCTCCGTGAAGGTGCGGCGGCCCTCCTCCGAGGCGCTGATGTCGAGGTAGACCAGCTCGTCGGCCCCCTCGGCGGCGTATTTCGCTCCCAGTTCCACGGGGTCGCCGACCTGGCGCAGCCCCACGAAATTGATGCCCTTGACGGTCTGTCCGTCGCGGATGTCGAGGCAGGGGATTATGCGTTTGGCAAGCATCGCGCGAGGTCTTTGAGGGTGATGCGGCCTTCGTAGAGGGCCTTGCCGACGATGACGCTCCGCAGGCCCTGCCGGTCGAGCTCTTCGATGTCGGCCATCGACGCGATGCCGCCGCTGACGGTGATTTCGACGGCCGGGAAACGACTTTGCAGATCGGCGTAGAAGACCGCCGAGGGGCCGCACAGCATGCCGTCACGTGAAATATCGGTGCAGATAACCTGCGCAAGCCCCTGCGGGAGAAAGCGTTCGATCAGCTGCGGCGCTGTGAGGGCCGAGCTTTCCAGCCAGCCCTGGATGGCCACCGCGCCGTCGCGGATGTCGGCGCCGAGGATCAGCCGCTCGGGACCGAACTCCGTGAGCCATGCGGCGAAAAGATCGGGCTGGCGGACTGCGAGGCTGCCGCAGATGGCCCGGCGGGCTCCGGCGGCGAAGACGTCGAAAAGCGCCTGGCGGCTCTTGATGCCCCCGCCGTACTGCACTTCGAGCGAGGTCCGTGCGGCGATGCGTTCCAGTACGGCCAGGTTGCGCGGTTCCGAGGCCTTCGCGCCGTCGAGATCGACCATGTGCAGGCGGCGGATGCCCGCCTCCTCGAAGCGGAGCGCCGCTTCGAGCGGGTCGCGGTAGTAGGTCTTCCGGCTGGCGTAGTCGCCCTGCGTGAGGCGCACGCACGCACCGTCTATAATGTCCGTTGCGGGTATGATTTCGATCATGGTGTCAGAGGTTTAGAAAATTCCGTAAAATCCGCGCGCCCGCCGCACCGCTCTTTTCGGGGTGGAACTGCGTGCCGAAGAAGTTATCGCGGGCGAGCGCTGCGCTGAACGGGCGGCCGTAGCCGGTCGTGGCGGCGGTTGAGGCGCAAGGCTCGGCGGCGAAGGAGTGGACGTAATATACATAGGTGTCCTCGGCCATTCCGTCGAACAGCGGGGTGCGGAGGCCGGAGATGGTGTCCCAGCCCACGTGGGGGACCTTCAGGCGCGTGCCGTCGGCCGCCGCGGCCGGAAGCCGCAGGACCCGCGCCGGGAAGATGCCCATGCAGCGGGCGTCGCCCTCCTCGCTCGAAAGGCACATCAGCTGCATGCCGATGCAGATGCCCAAGACGGGCTGCGTGAGCGAGGGGATCACCGTGTCGAGTCCCCGCCGGCGGAGCTGCGACATGGCCGACGAGGCCTCGCCGACTCCCGGGAGGATCACTTTGTCGGCCCCGCGCAGCAGGGCGGGATCGGCCGTGAGCGTGAATTCGGCCCCTGCGCGGTGCAGGGCGTCGGCAACCGACCGCAGGTTGCCCGTGGCGTAATCGACGACGGCTATCATAGGACTCCTTTGCTGCTGGGGATGGTGTAATCGAAAGGGGTGTGCGCCACGGCCATGCGCAGGGCGCGGGCGAAGGCCTTGAAGATGGCTTCGGCCTTGTGGTGGTCGTTTTCGCCGCGGGCCGAGATTTGGAGGTTGCACCGTGCGGCGCACGCGAACGAGTGGAAGAAGTGGCGGAACATTTCGGTGGGCACGTCGCCGACCCGCTCGCGGCGGAATTCGGCGTCCCACTCGAAGTCGATGCGGCCCCCGAAGTCGAGCAGCACCAGCGCCCGGCAGTCGTCCATCGGCAGGGCGAAGCCGTAGCGGGCGATGCCGGCCTTCGCGCCCAGCGCGCGGTCGACGGCCTCGCCCAGGGTGATGGCCACGTCCTCCATCGTGTGGTGTTCGTCGATGTCCAGATCGCCCCGCGCGTCGACGGCCAGCGCGACGCCGCCGTGGTGGGCGATCTGCGCGAGCATGTGGTCGAGGAAACGCAGGCCTGTGGAGATTTTGCCGTTGAAGTCCCCGCGGCCGTCGAGGTCGAGGCGGACGGTGATTTGCGTCTCGCGGGTCTCGCGCCGGATTTCGGCCCGGCGTTCGCCGCGGCGGATGAACTCGGCGATCTCGGCCCATGAGTCGGTGACCAGCGCACAGGCGTCGGTGGCGCCGGTTTCCTCCAGCATCCGCAGCCCTTCGGCGGCGGGAGCGAGCAGGATGCCCCGCGCTCCGAGGTTGCGGGCCAGCAGGACGTCGGTCGCGCGGTCGCCGATGACATAACTCGCAGCCAGATCGTACTCCCCGTTGAGGTAGCTTCCGAACATGCCCGTTCGGGGCTTGCGCGTGGGAGCGTTGTCGGCTTCGAACGTGCGGTCGATCAGCTGGTCGCCGAACGCGACGCCTTCGCCGCGCAGCGTCGAGAGCATTTTGTTATGCGCAGGCCAAAAGGTCTCCTCGGGGAAGGAGTCCGTGCCGAGGCCGTCCTGGTTGGTGGCCAGCACGAGGTCGAACCCGAGGCCTGTCAGGGCCTTCAGGGCGGAGATGGCTCCGGGGACGAACGCGAGTTTTTCGAGGCTGTCGATCTGTTCGTCGGCGGGTTCGGCGATGATCGTGCCGTCGCGGTCGATGAAGAGGGCTTTTTTCATAAACGGAAATTTTTGACGGTTTCGAGCATCCGGGCATTCTCCGCGGGGGTTCCGACGGTGATGCGCAGGCATCCTTCGCACCCCGGGATGCGCGAGCGGTTGCGGACGATGACCCCGGCGGCGATCAGCGCGTCGTACATGCGGTCGGGCCGGGGCGTGCGAACCAGGATGAAATTGGCGTCGGAGGGGTAGACCCGCTCGATCGCGGGGCAGGCGGCGAGAGCCGGGAGGAGCCTTTCGCGCTCGGCGCACAGTCGGGCCACCTGCGGTGAGACGTCCTGTGCGAGCCGTTCGGCGACCGCTTCCTGCGCCAGGCAGTTGATGTTGTAGGGGTATTTCACGCGGGCGAACAGGGCCGCTACGGCGTCCGAGGCGAAGGCAAGCCCGAGGCGCAGTCCCGCCATGCCCCACGCCTTCGAGAGGGTTTGCAGAACGATGAGGTTCTCGAATTCGCCGAGGCGCGCGAGGAATCCAGGCCCGGAGGCGAAGTCGATGTAGGCTTCGTCGAGGACGACCATGCCGTCGAACCGGCGGACGAGCCGCTCGATGCCGGCCGCCGGGAAGGCGTTGCCCGTGGGGTTGTTCGGGGAGCAGAGCCACAGCAGGCGGGTGCGCTCGTCCGCGGCGTCCAGCAGGGCGTCGACCGGGAGCGAGAAGTCCGCGCCGAGCGGAACCTCGCGCATCTCGACGTCGTTGACGTCGGCGGCGACGCGGTACATGCCGTAGGTCGGGGCGATCGAAACGGCGTTGTCGACGCCCGGGCGGCAGAAGATGCGGTAGCAGAGGTCGATGGCCTCGTCGCTGCCGTTGCCGATGAAGATTTGCTCCCCGCGCACGCCTTTCAGCGCGGCGATCTTCTGTTTGAGCACCTTCTGGTGCGGGTCGGGGTAGCGGTTGACGCCGTTGTCGTAGGGGTTTTCGTTGGCGTCGAGCCACGTCGTGATCTCTCCGCCGGAAAACTCGTCGCGGGCCGTGGAGTAGGGTTTCAGCGCCCGGATGTTGGGGCGCACCAGTTCTTCGAGCGGTCTCACAGCGCACCTCCTTTCATGCGGACGCGCACGGCGGCGGCGTGCGCTCCGAGGCCCTCGGCCTCGGCCATGGCGATGATCGTCGGGGAGAGGGCCGCAAGTCCCTTGCGCGAGAGTTCCTGGTAGGTGATTTTGCGCAGGAACGAGTCGGTGTTCACGCCGCTGTAAGCCCGCGCCCAGCCGCCCGTGGGCAGCGTGTGGTTGGTTCCCGAGGCGTAGTCTCCGGCGCTTTCGGGCGACCACGCTCCGATGAAGACGCTCCCGGCGGCGGTGATCTGCGCCGCGACGTCCCATGCGTCGCGCATCGAGACGATCAGGTGCTCGGGGGCGTAGGCGTTGGCGAAGTCGATCATCTTCTGGCGGCTGTCGAGGACCACGATGCGGCTCTGGCGCAGCGCCTCGCGGATGGTCTCGCCGCGGCGCAGCTGGAGCAGCTGTTCGCCGACGGCCCGTTGGGTGTCGCGGGCGAACTCCACCGACGGGCAGACCAGCACCGCCTGGCTGTCGCCCCCGTGTTCGGCCTGCGACAGCAGGTCGGCGGCGGCGAAGGCGGGTGACGCTTCATCGTCGGCCAGCACCAGCACCTCCGAGGGGCCGGCGGGCAGGTCGACGGCCACGTCGTTGGCGCCGACCAGTTGTTTGGCCTTGGTGACGTAGCGGTTGCCGGGGCCGAAAATCTTGTCGACGCGCGGGATGCTCTCCGTGCCGTAGGCCATGGCGGCCACGGCCTGCGCCCCGCCGAGGGAGAAGACGCGGTCGACCCCGCACAGGTCGGCGGCATAGAGGATTTCGGGGGCTATCGTGCCGTCGGGCCGCGCGGGGGTGCAGAGGATGACCTCCCCGCAGCCGGCGACGCGGGCCGGGACGGCCAGCATCAGCACCGTGGAGAAGAGCGGGGCCTTGCCGCCCGGGATGTAAAGGCCCACGCGGCGGATCGGCACGGCGCGCTGCACGCACCGGATGCCCGGCATCGTCTCGGTGTCGACCTCGGGCGCCAGCTGGGCGCGGTGGAAGGTCTCGATGTTCGTTTTCGCGGTGGCGAGGGCCTCTTTCAGCGCGGCGGGGATGAGTGCGGCGGCTTCGGCGCGCACGTCGGCCGGGACCTCGAACGTCCCGGGATCGCGTCCCTCGACGCGGCGGGTGATCTCGCGCAGCGAGCGGTCGCCGCCGGATTTTACGTCGGCGAGGATTTCGGCCACCTGTCGCGTGATCTCCTCCTCCTGCCGGGTGAAGCGCTCGGTGAGGGCAGCCCACTCGGCGCGTTCGGGATTGTTGTGGATTTTCAGAATTTCCATGACGGTTCCGGAATTTTAGCGAATCATGTTTTCGAGTGCCAGGATCAGGATGCCTTCGGCACCGATCTCCTTGAGCCGTTCGATGCGTTCCCAGAGCTGGTCCTGAGAGATGACGGCGTGGATCGAACACCACCCCTCCTGCGCCAGCGGAAGCACCGTCGGGCTGCGCATGCCGGGGAGTATCCGGATGGCGTCGCCGAGCCGTTCCTTCGGGAGGTTCATCAGCACGTATTTCATGCCGCGGCTGTCGAGAATCGAGTTGAAACGGAAGGTCAGCTGCTCCGTTTCGCGGCGTTTGTCGCTGTCGAGTCCCGGGCTGGCGATGAGCACCGCTTCGGAAAAGAGAACCTTTTCGACCTCGACCAGTCCGTTGGAGATGAGCGTGCCGCCCGAGGAGACGATGTCGAAGATGCCGTCGGCCATGCCTACCGCCGGGGCGATCTCCACGGAGCCTTCGATGGTGTGGATCTCGGCTTCGATCTCCTTCTCGGCGAAATAGCGGGCGAGGATGTTGGGGTAGGAGGTGGCGACGCGCTTGCCGCGGAAGAACGCGAGGCCCTCGTAGGCGGTCGTTTTGGGCACCGCCAGCGAGAGACGGCAGCCTCCGAACCCGAGGTCCATGATCTGCTCGACGGGAAAGCCCTTCTCGGCGACCTCGTTCAGCCCCACGATCCCCAGGTCGGCGACGCCCATCGAGACGGCCTGCGGGATGTCGTCGTCGCGCAGGTAGAGGACTTCCAGCGGAAACCCTTCCGCACGGGAGATGAGTTTGCGTTTGCTCTCGGCAACGCGGATGCCTGCTTCGGAAAGCAGGTCGATGCTCTGTTCATTCAATCGGCCCTTGGCCTGGATGGCTATTCGCAACATATTCGGTGTGTGTTTGATTGTTTTCTTCTTTCGGACACCCACCTGCGGTTCGGCACACGAAAAAGCCCACCCGCAGGGGGTGAGCTTCATGTATGCTATAAAAAACTGTTTACATATACATAATCGACCTACCCCTCGGTAAAGTGGTGATGGTGATGATGGATATGGTTGAAAATCGTCATTCGTTCGGTTGTCGGGGACAAATATAGGGTTTCTGCGGGAAAAAACAAAATCCGGACCGGATTTTTTTGCATCCGGCGAAAAACGCGGCCGGGGAGGGGTGGCTGCCCTTCTCGCCCGGTGAGACGCTTCGCTATTAGATTATAGGTGCGGCCGGTGGTGCGGAGCGGAAACGGAACGTGAAGTTGCGGTTTTTAAGAGTTTTTAGTATATTTACGGCCTGCATCCAGTGAAAACGGCCCGTGCGATGCGCAGGAGCCGTCCGGGCGGCCTTCCGGATTGTTACCTGTTCGTCCGGGACCCGCGGCGCGGACCTTATTATTTAAAACGAAAAGACAATGTGTGACCCTATTCAGTCGATTGCGACCCGTTTGCGCGGGCTGCGCGAAGCGCTCGAACTGACCCAGGAGGAGGTGGCCGCGAGCTGCAACCTCCCGGTCGAGCAGTACAGGGAGATGGAGAGCGGCAAGGCCGATTTTTCGGTGAACGTGCTGCAGACCATATCCCGCCATTACGGGATCAGCCTCGACGTGCTGATGTTCGGCGAGGAGCCGAAGATGAACGCCTATTTCATCACCCGCGCCGGGAAGGGCGTGTCGGTCGAACGGCAGAAGGCCTACAAATACGAGGCGCTGGCGGCGGGATTCCGCGACCGGAAGATCGACCCCTTCATCGTGACGGTCGAGCCGGCGGCGGACGACGTCCCGATGCACCTGAACTGCCATCCCGGGCAGGAGATGAACTACGTGCTGGAAGGCCGCCTGCTGATCGGGCTGAACGGCAAGGAGATCGTGCTCGACACGGGCGACAGCCTCTATTTCGATTCGGGCCAGCCGCACGGGATGAAGGCCCTCGACGGCAAAACGGTGCGGTTCCTGGCGATAATCATGTAAGCGTATGGTAGAACGATTCCTGACCCAGACCTCCTTCTCGTCGCAGGAGGATTACCGGGAAAACCTGCACATCCGGGTTCCGGAGAATTTCAATTTCGGTTACGACGTGGTGGACGCATACGCCGCCGAGCAGCCCGGCAAGAAGGCGCTGCTGTGGACCAACGACCAGGGCGCCGAAATCCAGTTCACCTTTGCCGACATCAAGCGCGAAAGCGACCGCACGGCCTCGTATTTCCAGAGCCTCGGCATCGGAAAGGGCGATGTGGTGATGCTGATACTCAAGCGCCGCTACGAGTTCTGGTTCTCGATTCTGGCGCTGCACAAGCTGGGTGCGGTGGCGATCCCCGCGACTCACCTGCTGACCAAAAAGGACGTCGTCTACCGCTGCAACATGGCCGGGATCAAGGCCATCGTCGCGGCGGGCGAACGGGTGATCACCGACCACATCGTGGCGGCCATGCCCGAAAGCCCCACGACCGAACTGCTGATCAGCGTGGGCCCCGAGGTCCCCGAAGGGTTTCTCGATTTCCACGCCGGCATCGAGAAGGCGGCTCCTTTCGTGCGCCCGGAGCGGGTGAACGCCAACGATGACATCATGATGATGTACTTCACCTCGGGAACGACCGGGGAGCCGAAGATGGTGGCCCACGATTTCACCTATCCGCTGGGGCATATCACCACGGGACTGCTGTGGCACAACCTGCACGAGGGCAGCCTGCACCTGACGATCGCCGACACGGGATGGGCCAAGGCCGCATGGGGCAAACTCTACGGGCAGTGGCTGGCCGGGGCCTGTCTGTTCGTCTACGACCACGAGAAGTTCACGCCCGCGGACATGCTGCGCAAGATCGAGCAGTACCGCATCACGTCGCTGTGCGCGCCTCCGACGGTCTACCGCTTTCTGATCCGCGAGGACATGACCAAATACGATCTCTCGTCGCTGGAGTACTGCACCACGGCGGGCGAGGCGCTGAACGGCGCGGTGTACGACACCTTCCTGCGTCTGACGGGCATCCGCCTGATGGAGGGCTTCGGGCAGACCGAGACGACGCTGACGCTCGCGACGTTCCCCTGGATGAAGTCCAAGCCCGGGAGCATGGGCGTGCCCAATCCCCAGTACCGGATCGACCTGCTGACGCCCGACGGACGTTCGGCCGAGGACGGCGAGCAGGGGCAGATCGTGATCCGCACCGACGGAGGTAAGCCCCTCGGGCTGTTCAAGGGCTACTACCTGAACGACGCCCTGACCCGCGAGGTCTGGCACGACGGGGTGTACTATACGGGCGACGTGGCGTGGCGCGACGAGGACGGTTACTACTGGTTCGTGGGGCGCGCCGACGACGTGATCAAGAGTTCGGGCTACCGCATCGGTCCGTTCGAGGTGGAGAGCGCCCTGATGACCCACCCGGCGGTGGTGGAGTGCGCCATTACGGGCGTTCCCGACGAGATTCGCGGCCAGGTCGTCAAGGCGACGATCGTGCTCGCCGAGGCCTACCGCGCGCAGGCCGGGGAGGCGCTGGTCAAGGAGCTGCAGGACCATGTGAAGCGCATCACCGCGCCGTATAAATACCCGCGCGTGATCGAGTTCGTGGAGTCGCTGCCCAAGACCATCAGCGGCAAGATCCGCCGCAAGGAGATTCGCAGCAGCGACGAAGGAAAATAATCCGCCGGCAGGCAGGAACGGGGACCGCGCAGCGAGCGCGGTCCCTCTCTTTTTGCGGACACCGGTTCCGGGCCGGGGCCGTGTCGCGGGATTTTCACGGAACCGCATATTGCGGTTCTGAAAAAGTTTCCTAATTTTGTCTTGTGAAAGCCTGAACATGCCCGGACGTGGAGAAGAAAAAAGAACTTGAGGATTTGCTTGTTTCCGTGAGCGAGAACGACGATTGCGCGTTCCGGGTTTTCTATGATCTCTATTACCGGAGCGTTTTCCGGTTCGCCTACTATTTCCTGCGCAACAGGGAGGCGTGCGGCGAGGTCGTGAGCAACGTCTTCGTCGCCGTCTGGAAGTCGCGCGTCTCGCTGCGGAGGATCGAAAACATCGACGCCTATCTCTACGTCGTCGTGCGCAACGAGGCGAACCGCTATCTGAAGGAGTCCCGGACGCGCCGCCGCTGCCTCTCGTTCGAGGAGATTCCCATCTCGCTGATCGACAGAAATTCCCCCCCCCCACAGCGAAGACGCTCCCGATAGCCGTTTGATAGAGGCCGAAGTCGAGGAGCTGGTGCGCCGTCTCATAAACGATTTGCCCGAACGCTGCCGCACGGTGTTCCTGCTCAACCGGCAGGAGGGGCTGTCGTCGCGTGAGATCGCCTGCGCGCTGTCGCTCTCCGAGAGCACGGTGCGCGTCCAGATCAAGATCGCCGTCGACAGGATCGTGGCCGGCATACGCACGCATTACCCCGACCTGAAGCTGGTTTCCCTGCTGCTGTTCCTCTTCACGGCGCGTTTCTGACGCCTGCCGGAATAAAAAAACGAAAAAAAGCCGCGGTTCCCTTAAACGGAACCGCGGCTTTCGCACTCTATAGTTGTGTACACGACTAAAAGGGAGAAATCATGCAATTTCAGAATACGGAGAGAGAGCCGGAGATGGCGGAACTGATCGAAGGTCCGGAGCGCGACCGCCGCAGGCTGGCGGAACTGCTGGACGGCATCCGGGTGGGACCCGAGGTCGACGTCATGGCCGACGGGATGCGGGAGGCAGTGTGGGCCGACGTGCGCGGGCGCATCCGCCGCCGGGGAATCCGGATGCGGATCGTCCGCTATGCCGCGGCTGCGGCCGTGATGGCGGGAGCCGTCTGCGGCAGCTGGTTCATGGGCGGGCGCCGGGCCGAAAGCCGTCTGGTCGCCGCGGCGCAGCCGGTGAGCGTCTCGACGCCTCTGGGCGTGAAGTCCGACGTGGTGCTGCCCGACGGTTCGCGGGTGCGGCTCAACGGCGGCACGCGCATCGTCTATCCCGCGCTGTTTGGCGACGAACGCCGCGTGGAGGTCGACGGCGAGGCCTATTTCGAGGTCGAGCATGACGCCCGCAGGCCCTTCGTCGTCGTCACGGGGCAGGTCGCCTCGACGGTGCTCGGCACGACCTTCAACGTGCACGCCTATTCCGAGGACGAGAATTTTCAGATCACGCTGGCGACGGGCAGTCTGCTGGTGGACGGCGGTCCCGAGTCGCGGAGCGTGCGGCTGCGTCCCGGCGAGCAGGGATTCTTCGAGAAGACCTCCGGGCTGCTGTCGCTGCGCAGGGTGAACGTCGAGCACGTGCTCTCGTGGCAGGAGGACAGGCTCTACTTCCGGGCCGAACCCCTGGCGTCGATCGCCCGGAGCCTCGAAAGGCAGTTCAACGTCAGCATAGCGATCCCCGACGAGCGGCTGCGCAGGATCTGTTTCACGGGCGAGTTCGTCGAAGGCGAGAACATCCACGAAATCATGCGGATCATCTCGGCCGACAGCCGCATCCTCTGCCGCAGCCGCAAGAACCATTTCGAACTTTACAGAAACCGATAGAGATTCAATCCAACTTTTTCACTACAACCTAAATTTCAATCCTTATGAGTAAAAATTCTACCAGCAGGAGGTCCTTCCGGGACCTTTTCGGCCAGCGGACGCTGTGCCGGCTGAGCGGATTGCTGACGCTGTGTTGGTTCACGGTGGCGGCGCAGGCTCTTTACGCGCAGAATCCCGTGATTTCGTTGACGCTGAAGAACGCCACCGTACGCGAGGTGATCGAAGCGGTCAAGACGCAGAGCGGCTATTCGTTCTGGTACCGGGAGAGCGAAATCGACCTCCGCAAGCGCGTTTCGGTCGAGGCGCGCGATCAGAACGTCCTGAAACTGCTCGACGGCGTGCTCGCCGACCAGGGAATCCTGGCCAAACTCGAAGGCCGCCACATCGTGCTTTACAAGTCCGATCCGGCCGGTCCGGGCAGGGAATACCAGCTCAAGGGCCGCGTCGAGACCGAGGCCGGCGACCCGATCGTGGGTGCGAACGTGCTGGTCGAGGGCACGACGAACGGCATGGTGACCAACTCGAAGGGCGAATTCGCCCTGAACGTGACTGCGGGCGCGCGGCTCAGCGTGTCGTTCATCGGTTACGACGCGGCGCAGGTCGAAGTGGGCAACCGGACCCATCTGACCGTGGTGCTGAAGGAGAATAACCAGCTCCTCGACGACGTGGTGGTGATCGGATACGGCGTACAGAAGAAGGTCAACCTGACCGGTTCGGTCGCCGTGCGCCAGATGTCGGAGATCGAGAACCAGCCGATGACACACGCCTCGCAGGCGCTCTATTCGATGCCCGGCGTCTACATCAACCAGGCTTCGGCGAAGCCCGGCAGCGACGGCGCGACGATCCGTATCCGCGGCGTCGGCACGATGAGCAGTTCCAGTCCCATGGTGCTGGTCGACGGCATGGAGTATTCGCTCAACGAACTCAACCCCGGTGACATCGAGACGATCTCGGTGCTGAAGGACGCTTCGGCCTCGATCTACGGCTCCAAGGCCGCCAACGGCGTCATCCTCATCACCACGAAGCAGGCCAAGAAGGGCGCACCGGTGGTGAAGCTGAGCGCCAACTTCGGCATTCAGTCGGCGACCTACGTCCCCGACGTGGTGACCGACCCGATTCAGTATATGAACATGCGCAACCAGGCCGAACTGAACGAAGGCAAGCTGACGGTGACCTACAACCGCGACGACATCCTCGAATACGAGGAGGGCATGAAGCACGACCGCTACATCTATCCCGCCTCCGACTGGTACGACCTCTGCTACCAGAACGGATTTCTCCAGCAGTACAACGCCCGCGTTTCGGGCGGCACGGACAAGATCTCCTACTCGCTGGGCGGCGGTTACATGAACCAGCGCGGCATCATGGTCGCCAACGACGACGCGGAACGCTTCTCGTGGGACATGAAGATCAACGCGCAGGTGACCAAGCGCCTGAAGGTGGGCGTCAGCCTGCTGGGCAACCTGCGCTACAACACCGACCCGATCTACGGCGTCTCGACAACGGTCAACGTCATCAACCGCGCCCTGCCGATCTTCGGCACGCAGCTGCCCGACGGCAAGTGGCTCTCGACGTGGCTCTCGACCCCCGGGCGCAACAATCCCGAGAATCCGCTCATGGAGCTGCACGAGGGTAACACCCGCCGCCAGTACCACCGCATCCTGGGCCGCATCAACATCGGCTACGACCTGCCGTGGGGCATCAAGTACAACGCCAATCTGGGCTATGTGAAGATCGACCACTATTCGAAGGACTTCAAGCACGCGATGTACACCTACAATCCCAAAACCCTCGAGCGGAAGGACTTCAGCGCCTATGTCTCGGCCAAGGACTGGGACAACAACTCGATCAACTACACCTTCTACAACACCCTTTCGTGGGGCAAGAGCTTCGGCGGCAACCACAACCTGAACGTGATGGCGGGCACGGAGTACAAGCGTTACGACGGCAAGAACTTCCAGGCCAAGAAACGCGACTACTTCAACAACCAGCTCACGGCCCTGTCGGTCGGCGCCACGATGGATGAGATCTCGGGCGGATCGTCGCTCGAACTGCTCTTCTCCTACTTCGGGCGCGTCACCTACGATTACAAGGAGAAATACCTGATCGACGTTACGGCGCGTTACGACGGTTCGTCGAAATTCGCCAAGGGCAACCGCTGGGCCTTCTTCCCTGCCGTGTCGGTCGGCTGGCGCATCGACAAGGAGAACTTCATGCAGAACGCCCGGGCTATCGACGTGCTCAAGCTCCGCGGCTCGGTCGGCGAGATGGGCAACCAGGCCATCGGCAACTACGAGTACCTGATGGCCGTGCTGGCGAGCAAAGACTACAATTACAGCTTCGGGGACGTGCTCTCGGGCGGCGCGGCGATCAAGGACTTCGTCGACGAGAACATCTCGTGGGAGACCACCCGCACCTACAACCTCGGACTGGATTTCGAGGCCTTCGACCACCGCCTGCTGTTCAGCGTCGACCTCTATAAAAAACGTACCGAAGGCATCCTGCGCGACGTGAAGATCCCGGCGCAGATCGGCAACCTGAACGGCCCGAAGCAGAACATCGGCGTGGTGGCCAACGACGGCGTCGAACTGAACCTCCAGTGGCGGAGCACAGTCAAGAATTTCCATTACAGCCTCGGCGGCAACTTCTGCTACAACAAGAACATCGTCGTCGACCTCGACGGGCAGGAGTACATCAAGACCTTCAACATCATCCGCGAGGGCGAACCCATCGATGCGTGGTATCTCTACCAGGCCGACGGCTTCTACAACAGCTACGAGGAGATCGCCAATTCGGTGACCGTCGGCAGCGGCGTGAAACCGGGGTACATCCGCTACAAGAATCTCAACAACGACGACAAGATCGACAACGGCGACCGCGCCGTCAGCGGCAACCTCACGCCGAGCATCACCTACGCCTTCAACTTCTCGCTGGGATGGAAGGGACTCGAGCTTTCGGCGCAGTTCCAGGGCGTCGCCGACGTGAAGACCTACCTTTCGGGCAACCTCGCGGCCCCGTTCTGGAACGGCGCGGGCGTGCTGAAGGAGTGGGCAACCGACGCGTGGACCCCCGAGAACCACAACTCCCGTCTGCCGATCCTCCACACCGCAACGGGCGCGCCCGAAATGCACGACTACAAGAACACGCAGTGGCTCTACGACGCGTCGTACCTGCGCTGCAAGCAGCTGCAACTCTCGTACACCCTGCCCAAGAGGTGGATTTCGAAGCTCGGAATGAGTCAGTGTCAGATCTTCGTCAACGGCGAGAACCTCTTCACGATCTCCCCGCTGAAGATGTTCGACCCCGAGATCGACCTCTCGTCGACCAACCTGATGCAGTATCCTTCGCTCAGGACGATCAACTTCGGTTTCAACATCACTTTCTAATTGTTTCAAATACGGAAAATTATGAAAAAGACACTATTCGGATTGATGCTTTGCGGTGCGGCGGCGCTGGCCTCCTGCAACCTCGACACCATTCCCACCGACAAATATACGGTCGAGACGTTCTGGGAAACCGAGGAGGGAACCGAGGCCGCCATGACCGGCTGTTACAACATACTGACCAACAGCGCGCTGTTCGGAGACTCGGCGCCGCTGCTCGAGGAGACCTGTACGCCCAACGCCTATAATTACAACAATGCCGGCGGATACAACGTCATCGCCCAGGGGACCCACACGGCCAACAGCTCGGGCATCATCGCCAACCGCTGGAAGAAGTGCTACGAAGGCATCGGGCGCTGCAACACCCATCTCAACCGCCTGCCTCGCGCCGTGGTGGCCGACGACCGCAGGGTGCAGATGGAGGGTGAGGCCAAGTTCCTCCGCGCGCTCTATTACTACATGCTGGTGACCTATTACAATGGTGTGCCGCTGATCCTCGAAGAACCCGTCTATGCGCACGGTTCGCTGCCCCGCGCCTCGCGCGAGGAGGTGGTGCGGGCCATCCTCGACGACCTGAACGACATCATCGACCGCGGGCTGCTCGACTGGCAGTGGACGAAGGCCGCCGACCAGGGGCGCGCCACGCTCGGCGCGGCGATGGCCCTCAAGGCCCGTCTGCTGCTTTTCGAGGCCAGCAAGCTGGTCAACCCCTCGAACGACGCCGCAAAGTGGCGCGCTGCCGCTGAGGCCGCCGGCGCCCTGATCGAAAAGGAGGCCCAGGCGGGTTACGACTTGTTCGGCGACTACCGGAAACTGTTCCTGCCGGCCAACGAGCACAGCTGCGAGTGTGTCTTCAACATCGAATTTTCGAAGACCAAGAACACGGCCGTCAATTCGTTCAACGTCTACAGCGTCCAGTACCGCAACAACGCGCCGCTGCTCGACCTGGTGATGGACTACCGGACGACGACCGACGGCGCGGCCACGATGGGCAAGTACGACAACCTCGATCCGCGTTTCGCGGCGACGAACTTCTATCCCGGAAGCACGTTCCTCGGCAAGGCCAACTGCCCGGCCGGGGAGGTGTGCCAGTTCACGGGCTTCGCGCACAAGAAACTCTCGATCTACGACACGCAGAAGCGTGATTCGGACGACGGTAACGGCGAAACCAACTACATGTTCATCCGCTACGCCGATGTGCTGCTGATGTTCGCCGAGGCGCAGAACGAGGTCGACGCAACGCCGTCCGACGCCGTTTATGACGCCGTGAACCGCGTGCGCGGCCGCGTCGGCATGCCCACCTATGCCTACGGTTCGAAGAACCAGGCCGAGATGCGCGAGATCATCCGCCACGAGCGCCGCATCGAGTTCGCCGGCGAGGGACTCTATTACAACGACATCCGCCGCTGGATGACCGCCGAGCTGGTGATGAACGCCGTGATTCAGGACTATGCGGGCACGGACATCGCCGTCCGGGCGTTCGATCCCGACCGCGACTACTGGTGGCCCGTTCCGGCGGACCAGATCCTGCTGAACAAGCAGCTCGAACAGAATCCCAATTATTGATCCGACAACCGTTAACTGGCAATTTATGAAAAAATATCTGTGGATACTGGCTGCCGCATTCCTCCTTCAGGCTTGCAGCAAAGACGAGGAAGAGGGACCTTACGTTCCCTGGCGGCCTGGCGACGACAAGGAGGAGACGATCGAACTGGACAAGGCTACCCGGGTGATGATTCTGACCGAGCAGGCGAAGAACCGGATCGTGATGATCGACCAGCCGACGGGAAAGATCGCCTGGGAGTGGAAGGCCTCCGACAGCGGGCTTTCGGCAGCGGAACAGGCGTGGTTCAATCTGCCCGACGAGGCCAAACCGGTCTACAACCGTACGTGCGTGCTCGTCACGGCTTCGGGCGGCGGCGTGGCGCTGATCCGCATTGCGGACAAGAAGGCGATGTTCTACGCCAAGCCGGGCGGAAACCCCCACTCGGCCGAGGTGCTGCCCGACGGGAATATCGTCGTGGCGTCGAGCACGGGCAACCTGTTGAGCGTCTACGTGTACAACGGCGCCGACAGCTACGTTTCCAGGCCCGCCTTCACCATGCCGGTCTATTCGGCCCACAACGTGGTCTGGGACCGGAAGCGCGGCTGCCTCTGGACGGCGACCGGCGCCCAGCTGCTGAAACTCACCTATAACGGGAACCGCACGGCACCGGAACTGACGCAGGTCCGCTCCTACGACATGGCCTCGGGGAACACGATGGCCCACGACCTGGCGCCGGTCTACGGCGAAGAGGCGATGTACGTCTCGACGAACGAGCATGTCTATAAGTTCGACTGTGCGGCGGAGAAGTTCCTCGACGTGGAGATCTTCCAGCAGAACACCATCAAGAGCGTTTCGACGGGTCCCGAGGGCTATCCCACGATCGTCATGCGCCCCACGTCGGGCGGGAGCAACTGGTGGTCGGCCGAGGTGTGCGACCTGAAGGGCAACCGGCTGTTCAACCGCGCGGGCTATCAGATTTACAAGGCCCGCTGGTATGTGGAGAATCCGTTCGGGTATCCCGAGGTTCACACGTTGTAAAATTTAAAATGCAAAAACGATGAAAAACATCCGAAAATACATGATGACCGCGGCGTGCATGGCCGCAGCGGCGGCGCTGGTCGCCTGCACCGAGGCCGTGAAACGCGATGCCGAGGAGGAAATCCAGGAGATGACCGTTCCCAAGAAGCCCGGGCCGATCACCAAAGTCCCCGCCACGCTCACCTGCAACGGCGGCGAAGAGTTCACCTTCTCGGTGACCAAGGTTCAGTGGGCCGAGACCTACGAATGGACGATCGCCGATCAGGAAAAGTCGAAAATCTCGATCATCGACGGCCAGGGAACCAATGTCATCACCGTCAGGGTGGTCAACGACGACGTGGTGATTCCCGCGCAGTCGGTGTCGGTGGTGGCCAAAAACGAACTGGGTACGAGCAAGGTGCGCGAATATTTCGCGGCGATCACCGTGTCGGTTCCCATCGAACTGCCGGGCTATACGATCAAGAAGTACGGCAAACGCTGGTGGATGACCGAGAACTGCCACGAAGCGGGCGGGGAGGGCAACCTGGGCGTTGCGCCCGACCTGACGACCTTCACCGTCGCAGGGCTGGAGGCGTCGCATTTGCAGCGGTTGAACGACGCGAAGGGCCGTTACTACACCTGGTACGAGGCGATGACCGGCATCTCGGGTTGCACGCCGGAGCAGTGTCCCTATATACCAGGCTACGAAGGGGTGGATGACGTGGGCAACCCGTTCAAACTCGACGGCACGGAGGAGGGCGAATTCGGCGTCCAGATACGCGGCTGTTGTCCCGAAGGCTGGCACGTGGCCAACGCCAACGACTGGTGGGACATGATCATGTCGATCAAGAGCGAGTACGCCATTCCCGACGATTTCGCGCTGGGCGGCTACACCTTCTCCGGCGGTCACGACGGGAAACCCGAGAATGCCATTACGAAGGCCGGGTTCTACAAGTCGGGCTGCACGGTCAAGAACACGGGCAACGTCGGCGCGTGGCTGCGCGGCGGCAACGGCCGTATCGTTGACGGCGGTGTTTGGAATCAGGCGAATCTGACGCTTACGGACGCCGGAGAGGCTCTGCAGCAATTCGTCGACGGGGCCGAAAGCATCGGTTTCGGCTGGTATCCGCTGGGGTATCAGAAGGCCGACGGCAGTTTCAACAGCAGCGCGCTGGGCAAATGGGGCTACATGTGGTTCATCGGGCAGACCAACGAATCGACGGCACGTTCGCTGGTCATCAGCGGAACGAGTCTGAACTTGCAGACCAAGACCAATCAGGAGGCGGCCAAGAACATTTATTTGAACGTCCGCTGCGTGAAAAACTACACCAAATAACCGGAAGCAATGAAAAGAATCCTGTTTACGGCGGCGGCACTGGTGTGCGCCGCGAACCTGGCGGCCCAGTGCCTCGGGGTCGGCAGTTCGACCAGCAGCATGAGTCCCGAGGAGATGGCCGCCGCCGCGAAGGCCGGCGTGGAGTATGTCGAAATCGGTATCAGCGGCCGCGGGACCGTGGCTGAAATCCGTGAGAAGGCGTTGCACGCCAAACGCATGGCCGACGAGGCCGGTCTGAAGGTCTGGTCGTGCCATCTCCCGTTCTCCCGCAAACTGGACATTTCGGTGCTGGACGACAGCGCCCGCATGGCCAACCTCGAATTCCTGACCGAGATGATCGCCATCTGCGGCGAGGTGGGACCGGAGAAACTGGTGCTGCATCCCAGTTCCGAACCGATTGCGGACGGGGAGCGCGAGCAGCGTATCCGGAACAGCATCGCCTCGGTCGGCGTGCTGCGCGGGGAGGCGGCCCGGATCGGCGCGCAGCTGTGCATCGAGGACCTGCCCCGCACGTGTCTCGGGCGGAATTCGGCCGAGCTGCTGCGCATCATCGCCCCTTATCCCGACGTGAAGATCTGTTTCGACACGAACCACCTGCTTTCGGAGGACCTGCTGCACTTCGTCGAGGCGTGCGGCGACCGGATCGCGACCCTTCACGTCTCGGATTACGACGGGGTCGATGAACGCCACTGGCTTCCGGGCAAGGGGCGGACCGACTGGCCCGCGCTGTACAAGGCGCTGATGAAGGCCGGTTACAAGGGTGTCTTCATGTACGAACTCAAACGCGGCGAGGGATCGTTCGGCGAGATGGTCGCCATCTACGAAAAGATGGCCGCCGACGCGGCGAAGTTGGAGTAATTCCCCTTCGGACGTTACGAAAAGGAGGATTGCCCGAAAAGCAATCCTCCTTTTTCATACCCTTGTGTCGTAGTCAGAGTTTCTCTTTTACGTCTGTGAACGTAGCTTTTACATTGTCGATGTAGAAGCGGTTTCCTTTGGCCTGGATGGCACTGAAGCGGATCCGGGTCTCTTTGGTCGCACCGTTGATGACGCAGCTCCGGGTTTCCCAGTAATTGTCGCTCTCGATGGTGAAGGTCTTCGATTCACTGCCCTCGACCGATCCGCTGTTGAGTACGATCAGTCGGATGTCGCTCAAATCGCTGCCCATGATTCCCACGTTGAAGGTCACGGTCACGTCGACACGCTTTTCGCCAACGGCCGTCATCGCCGGGCTGGTGAGGTAGCCCAGACCCGACGAGGTCCCCACTTTCGGGAACCCGTTGTGCATGTAGACCAGGTTGCCTTCCCAGCCGTTGCGGTTGCTGACGGTGGTCATATTCTTGCCGTCGTTGCCGGGCAGCGTGCTGTTGGGACCCACGCACCAGTCGAAAGTCTCGTCGAAGACCGTGATCTCCTCGTATTCGACGATGTCCTCGACGAAGGTGATCGTCTCGCCGCGTCCGTCGCCTTCGGCCAGCGTCACGTCGTCGAGCCGGTAGGCATCGGCTTTGCGCCCCAGGAACCGTATGTAGAGCTGGTCGACGCCTTCGGGCAGGTAGAAAGGGATGTTCACCCGCTCCCAGCCTGCGGACGAAGAACGTTCGTAGGCGATGGGTGTCCAGTTCACGAGGTCCTTGCTGAAAAATACTTTTAGCTCTCCGGGATTGAAAATCGCCTGCGAAGTCGTGCAACCGAACGAAAGGTTGAAATTGATGTCGCCCTTGAGGGCGATGCCGCCCAGGATGAAATTGGCCGAGTCGGCGGCGAAGACGATGCCGTTGCCGCCCGAGGCTCCGTCGTAACCGGCCGAGGGCTGTCCGGCGTCGACGTTGACGTCGTTGCCCCAGTACTGGCAGCGCAGGCTGCCGATGCCGTTGCGGTTCCAGCCGTCGAACTGCGCGACGGACTGGGCGGAAGTGCCCGTTCCGAAGTCGTCGTTGAGGAAGCGCACCGTGCTGTTATGGCCCTCCTGCCGGAGGGTGATCTGCTGCATTCGTCCCTGCTCGGTCTCGAAGACGAGCGTGGCGCTGCGCTCCTGCCCGGTGTTGGCGGCAATCGCCGCCTTCACCTCCCGGCTGCCCGAACCGGCTTTGGGCGAGAGTGTGAACCAGTCATCCTCCGCTTGCTGGCGGATGATCCAGTAGGTGTTCGACCGGACGCCGATGCGCAGCGTCTCCCCGTCGGCAGCCACGCCGCGCTTGTTGGCCGTGAAAGTCGGGGAGTCGGTTTGTACGTATGCCTGTTCCGTTTCGGGGTCGTCGCTGCAGGCCCCGAGAAGACCTGCGCAGAGCAGAAGAACGGAACACGAATATATGCGGATGTTTTTCATTGCGTTTGCTGGTTTAGGGTTCTACTGCATGTTTACGGCGAAAGCTTTGGGGCGCGACATCACCTCTTTGTAGGTTTTTCCGAAGCGGTCCGTGACGGTGACCGTCAGCGTCGTGTTGGCGTCGGGGGCCGTGACCGAAAAGAGATGAATGCTCGGCTGTGTGGCGAAGGCGGCCGTGTAGGAACCGCCGTCGGAGACGCGGGCCACTTCGTAGCTGGCCGTGTGCAGCGGGTCAAGCCCGTAAATCTGCTCTACGGGCAGTTCTTTCACGCCGTCGCTGACCGAGATCGTCCATTCGGGGTCCCAGTTCCAGACATTGATGTAGACCACGTTGCTGCCGACGTCCTTGTAGTCGTCGCGCGTGGGATAGGCCTTGAGGAACCTGACGGCCATCTGGTTGGTGCGGAAGTAGTTTTTTACCGTGTTCATGTCATAGGTGATGAACTGCTTTTCGCGGGGAAGTCCCAGCCCCTTGTAATGCCATTCGATCTGCGTGCCGTCGATTTCGTAGACGCCGTAGCCGCCGGGGGTCCCGTCACGGCTGATGTGCCCGTTGCCATAGTAGCCTGTCCACCACCAGGTGGCGCAGATGGCCGTGGTGTTGTGCTCCATGATCGATTCCGAATAGACCGTGTTGTGGGTGTAGTGCGTGTGCCCGGTGAGGATGTGGACGTCGGAGAACCCCTCGAAGCATTGGATCAGGTTGTCGTTGTCGACTTGGCTGCTCATGGCGTTGGTGATCTCCAGCGAACTGTTGAACCCGAAGATGGGACAGTGAAGCCCGACCACGACGGGCGTGTTCCTGTCGACCTGCGCGAGGTCTTTTTTCAGCCAGTTGAGTTCGATCTCGGTGAGGTAGTTGCGGAACGACCGGTCACCCGACGAGCCGACGGAGGCGCCGTTGTTGATGTAGACGTTGTTGTCGAGGGCGATGTAATGGACCTTGCCCAGATTGAACGAGTAGTAGGTCGGTCCGAGGTACTGCTTGTAGGCTGCTTCGGCCTGGAAATCCCCGGCATAGTAGGGATCGTTGTCGTGGTTGCCCGGAAGATGGTAGAACGTGGTCGGGATTTTAGCGTCGGCCAGCGTCTTGAGGTAGCTTTCCATGTTGTACTTGGTGTCGTACCAGAACTGGTCCCAGGTCATGTCGCCCAGTACCATCGTATAGACCGGGCGGTTGCCGTAGTTTTCAATGGCCCCATTGATCTCGGGAATGAAGAGTTCCCTGTACTGTTTCAGGTCGTTGACGCGGTTGGCCAGGTGGATGTCCGAAGTGACAAACATCACGTGGTTGTCGTTGTCGACTTTTTCCAGTTCGAAGTTGTGCTGCTCACAGACGAACTGCGATTCGGTGAGCGGTTGCCAGAACCGGGGCATGGAGTTCTCGGTGAGGGGCTGGTAACCCGACGGCTGGGTGACGAAGACGTAGCCGTGGTACTTGCGCGATCCGAGCCAGTAGTAGCCGTTGTCGTCGGTGGTGGTGACCTCCTCGCCGTCCGACACGATGGCGCCGACGACCGGAGTGCTGCCGCAGAAAACGGCGCCCTTGATGGTCATCAGGTCCTTGTCGGGGACGTCGAGGTTGATGCTCTGGCGGAAATTCAGTATGCCGAGCGGTTGTTCCTGCGTCCCGCGGAGAAGAATCAACGTGTATTCGGCCGTTTCGATCTGCTGCGGAACGGCGAAGGTGACGTAGGCCGCGTCGAGGGCCTTCAGCGTCAGCGGCGTGTCTTCGCGGTCCTCGCTGCGCAGGTACAGCGCGTCGCCCGGCCGGAACCCTTTGCCTTGGATGGTCAGTTCGCTGACGGTCGAGGTGTAGAAGGTCGTGCCCGGGATATAGAGGTCGGTGACCAGCTTTCCCTTTTGGAATGGGTCCTGTGCGGTGTCGTCGCTTTTACAGCCCGTTACGAGCGGCAGCAGGAGCAGGATGCACAGCAGCCGGATTAAAAAGAATCTATCGAGTTTCATTTCGTATTGCTTTGAAGGTTCGTAATTTGATGCCTGCCTGCCGGATACCGGAGAAAAACCGGGGTGGTTTCCCTCCGGGACCGGCAATGGATTATTTCCGCTCCGTGATGGTCCAGAACCCGATTCCCGAGTATCCGCCCGAGGAGAGTGCGCCACCGTCGTTGGGCGCCCGGAGGTTTGCCATGTTGCGGAAGCGGATCGTGAATTTCGACTTCGTTTTCAGTTCGTCGGGCAGTGCCACGCTGAACTGCTTGAGATGGTAGGAGGAGCCTTCGTTCCACATCGGACTGAAATAGTCGGCGATTGCGTGGTATTCGTCGAGCGCGGCGTTCTCCTCATCGGCCCATTCGATGTGCATTTTGAGCGGGCCTCCCCAACTGCTTGCCGTTGTGAAGACCAGCATAAGGTCGCCGCCCGAAGGCCGGAAATCGGTAATATTGAATACCCAGGCCTCGCCCTTGTAATCGGGATCGTCGCTTCCGGAGCGATTCATGGTCGATCCGGTGAAGTTCCAGAAATTGCTGGAATAGAGGTAGGGATACATCATCTGCTGGGTGACGGCGGGATCGGAAGTCTGCTTGCCGTTCGGCGTTATGGTAATTGCCGCCGGAGTGTCTTTGCGGGTGTGGCTCCAGCCGTAGTTCAGCGCTCCGGCGCTCTGTACGCCCCGGTAAGCCGTCGATTTGACCTCGCCGTTGCCGACAACGGGTGTGACGGTTTCGAGCGGGAGGGCGTTCCAGTCGAACGGCCCGAACTGCACCAGCGTATTGCTCACGCGTGTCGCGGCGTCGGCAGATACCGCAATGTCGTCGAGTTTTCGCATTCGGAGCGTGTTCTCCGTGACTCCGTTCTTCGTATATTTCAGCACGATGCCGCTCACCGAGCCGCTGCCCTGGGGGATGATCTGGGCATAACGCTGGAGGAAGTAGCTGAGCGTATAGAGTTTGACCGTGTTGCCCCCGCGGTCGCGCAGGATGTGTCCGTAGCGGGCGAAGCCGTCGTTGTAGGGGGCCGACGCGGCGTGTACGGTGGTGATGGCATATCCCTCTTCCTGGCTGTTGTAATAGGTTCCCAGCGGTACGGCGAACTCGACTTCGGGCAGTTTCACCAGCGTATTCTCATACCGGTCGAGTTGGTCGATGCCGGTCTCGACGGGGGTGACGGGCGCGCCTTCCGACTGCTCGAAGACCGAGTTTGGAGTGAAGGCTGCCAGTTTTGATCCGAGCGTGACGGGGTCGCGGACGAATTCGGCCTCGTAGAGGTGGATCTTGAGTTTGTCGTTGAGCTGGTAGGTGTTGTCCTTCGCGTTGGCGAATTCGAGGAGCATGCCGTGGCCGCTGTCGTCCTGCACGACCAGCTGGTTACTGTCGAAATTAAGCAGTTTCCGGTCACTGACGACGGTGGCTTCCACCCAGCAGTTCTCCGTGATGCGGCCGATGCCGTCGGTGAGTTTGCCCATCAGTTCCGCAACGGTCAGCTGCGTACCGTTGTAGGGGTCGTGCGCCTGATCGAACTGCTTGATGTTGACGGTGGCCTGAAAATCCTCCAGCCCGGTTCCGAGGGCGTAGAACCGCACTTGTCCGGAGCGCTCGTCCCCGTCGTTCCGGCGGACGGTGAGGACCTGCGTGTTTTCGGTCGCTTCTCCGACGGTGATCCATGCTGCGGCATCGCCCAGCGCTTCGGCTTTCCAGCCCACATTGGTAATCAGTCCGATGGTGAAATCCACCCCTTGCGCCGAGGCGGTCATGTTGTTGCCGCCCATATCCAGCCGGAACTCCACGTCGCTGGAGAGCTGGCGCACGGTGAACGATTTGACGGATTTGCCGCCGATGACCACATTGACCGTCCCGAAACGGGTGTAAGCCTCCTCGTTCTTGCCGACGGTGACGGTGAAGCGGCCGCTGTCGTGTCCTTCGCGGGGCCAGATGTCGAGCCATTCGGCGTCCTCGGCGAACGAGGTTTCGACGGTCCAGTTTCCCATGTTGGTGTACATTTCGATCTCCTGCTTTCCGCCGGATTTGTCGTAGGAGAGGGATGTGATCTCCTCGGTGAAGCGGATGTAAGGATCTTCCGAATGCGTGTCGTCCTCCTGGCAGGAGATGCCCAGGGCGCCCGCGCATACGAATATGCAGGCGGCAAGGCTGCGCAGGCTCCGAAGATTGTATTTTGTCGTTTTCATGAAATCGTTGGGTTACGGTGAATGACTATTTGCTGGTTGCTTTCTGGCTCCACCATACGGGAATGCGCATGTTATCGCCGCCCATCTCGCGGACCGCCTCCTCGTAGTGGACGCTGTTGGTCTGCTGTGCCCGCGAGGGGTACATCAGCCGCGTGGGGAGAATGCCGTTGTTGTCGGTGGCCGTACCGATGATCAACACCGGATAGCCTGTTCGCCGGTAGTCGGCCCAGGCCTCGTAGCCGCACCAGAACTGTGCGATGTATTTCTGGGTCATGATCTGCTCCAGGGTGTTGTTGTAGGTCGTCTTCTGGATATACTGATCCTTTTGCGCCTGCGTTACACGCACCGACGAGGGGTTGACGCTGTCCCAGAAGTCGATCGAGGCGAGAATCGCCTGTTCGTAGTATTTCTGGGCCTCGATCTCGCCGCCCCGGAGCATGCCGCGATAAGTTGCTTCAGCGAGGATGAACAGCACCTCGTCGTAGCGCATGTAGGTCGACGGGGAGGTGTAATCGCCCAGCACCTCCTTGTTCAGCGTGGCACTGCCGTCATTGATCGTCTCGGTAGTGGGATAGCCGCTTGGGAGTCCTTTCCACTCGTTGTTCTGCTGCCGGGCGTAGATGACCAGGCGCGGGTCGCCCAGACCGTCCATCAGTCTGATGATGTATTCGGCCATGACGCGGGTGTTCGAGGAGAAGCTCTTCTCGGTGTATTTGCCGAAACGGTTGACGTTCGGCGAGATGTTGGTGAAGGTCAGAATGGCGTTATCGGCGTTGCTTGTGAAGACCGGATAGGTCGTTGGGTCGTTCACGATCTTCTGGATCCGCTGCGTGGCGTTCATCTCCTGGTCGCGGTTGCTCAACCGCATCAGCAGGCGCAGGTGGAGCGAGTTGGTGAATTTCCGCCACTTGCTCACGTCGCCTCCATAGATCAGGTCTTTGGTCGGGGTTTGCAACGGCTTTTTAACGTCGTAGAGCGAGTTGGCCAGCTCCAGGTCCTGCAGCAGCCGGGTATAGACCTCCTGCTGGGTGTCGTATCTGGGCTGGGTGATGGCGACGGTATCGCGTCCCTTGTAGGCCTCGCTGAAGGGGATGCTGCCGAACAGGTCGGTCTGGTTGGAGACCATCAGCGCCCGCATGGTCAGCGCGATCGCCTGGCAGTTGGGTTCCTCCTTGAGGATGGCCAGCCGGCGCATGTGGTCGGCATTGGCGGCCCATTTCGACAGGTAGTTCCAGGGGGTGTTGGCGTAACTGTCGCGAATGATATAGCGGTGGATGTTTTCCGACTGGAGATTGACGGTGTACTGCATCAGTTCGCCGTTGAGCTGCCAGGTTCCGTACATCAGTTCGTCTGCGGCCGAAAATAACAACTGCTCCATCATGCTTTCGGGATGGATTTGCCACATCTCTGTATTGTTGGGGTCGCTGTTGTATTCGTCGAACATGTGTTCGCAGCCCGCGGCCAGAGCGGCACACGCGACAACGGCCAGGTATTTGAGTCTTTTCATGGTTTCTCGAAGTTAGAAGTTCAGTTTGAGGTTGAACCCGTAGGTGCGCGTCAGGGGATAGGCTCCGGCTTCAATACCCCGGCTGATGGAGGAACCCACCATGTAGCCGGCTTCCGGATCGTAGATCGGGAAATTGGTCCAGCAGAAGAGGTTGGTGGCGTAGAAGGCCAGTGAAGCCCCCTGGATGAATTTCGTTTTCCGGCAGATTTTCGACGGCAGGGCGTATTCGATGCGAAGCTCCTTGAGTTTGAGGAAGGAGGTGTCGAAGGTGTTGTTCTCGGCGTTCTCGCGGGCGTAGACATAAGTCGAGTAGTAGTCGGCGATGTCCCGTGTGATGGTGGCGTTCTTCTGGTAAGTGCCGTCGGTATTGAGGTTCACGCCCTCGTGAACCAGGCCTGCATAGCGTCCCGGTAGCGAGTTCTTCAGTTTGCCCTGGTAGGCCAGCGCGAAGTGGGTGACCGAATAGGCATTGCCGCCCCACTGTCCGGTGAAGGTGAGGGCCATCTTCAGGTTCCTGTATGAAAAGGTATGGGTCATGCCCGCCTTCCAGTCGGGATAGATGCTGCCCAGGTCGAGCAGCGGGTCTTCCGTGCCGGTCAGCACCGGAGCGCCGCTGGCCTGGTCGACGATGACCTGTCCGGCGCAGCTGATGTTGCGGCCCTGGGCGTCGGTGTAGAAGGCGCCTTCCGGGGCGCGTTTGTACCCGCGGCCGTAAAGGCGTCCCAGTTCTTTGCCCGGGTAGGCGTTGATGTAGATGTTGCCGCTGATGTTCATGCCCGAATTCAGCTGCCATACCTCCACACCCGGGGCGAGGCTGACGAGTTTGTTCCAGTTCTTGCTCCAGTTGAGGTTGATTTCCCAGCGGGTGTGCTCGGTCCGGACGGGGACGATGCGTGTGGAGAGTTCCACGCCTTGATTACGGACCTCGCCGGCGTTGATCAACTTGCTTGTGGCGCCGGTGGTCTGGTCGACGGGGACGCCGATGATTTGGTCGGTCGTGCGCGAGTTGTAGTAGGTGGCGTCGAACGACCAAAGGTTGTTGAACAGCCGCGCTTCGAGTCCCACTTCGTAGCTCTCGACGTTCTCGGGTTTGATGTCTGGGTTCTGGATCGTACCCGAGAGGTAGTAGGCGCTGGCGAAGCTGCTGGTCGAATAAACATGATTGAGGCTGTAGGGCGAGGTGTCGTTGCCTACGTTGGCCCACGAACCGCGCACCTTGAGCAGGTTGATCCACGGGGCCTTGTCGCTGAAGTTGAATACCTTGTCGATCAGGATGCTGGCGCTTACCGAGGGGTAGAAATAGGAGTTGTTGCCGCGAGCAAGAGCACTCGACCAGTCGTTGCGGCCGGTGATGTCGAGGTAGAGCATATCCTTCCACGAAAGGTTGATCAGTCCGTAGAAACTGTTGACCGACTTGTTGCTGCGCCGCGCGTAGCTGTATGGGATGGATTTCGAGTTGCTGATCTTGAAGATGTTGTACTCCTGCAGGCCGTCCTTGGCCGTAAGCTGGACGTTCTGGTAGTTGTAGACCATGTTGTTGCCGCCAAATGAAGCCGTCAGGTCGAAATCCCCGAAGCGCTTCTTGTAAGTGAGCAGGAAGTCGTTGTTCATTTCGAAATTGCGTACGGTCTGCTCCTTGTAGTACCCGTATTGGTAGCTCGATGAGTACCAAGGCTTCTGCTGGGTGCGGAAGTCGTTGTAGAAATCGACGCCCGAGCGCAGGTCCAGCGTCAGATTCTTGTGCAGGTCGAGCGTCACGGCTACGTTGCCGTAGACGCGGTCGCGGTCGAGCGTATTGAGTTGCTGGTAGAGCTGCATATAGACGTTGTCGGCGTAGGAGGAGTTGATCAGCAGGTATTCCGTGCCTGCCTGGTACATCTGCCGGATGCGGTCGTTGTCATACTCGCGGGCATAGGAGTCGACGCCGATCACTGTGGGGTTCCACAGCAGCGTGTAGAGTGGAGCCGCGGGATTGTAGCCCGACATGGGGAGGTTATCGCTGTTCTTCCGGTAGTAGGTGACTTTGCCCTTGAAGGTGATGAACCGGTTTAGTTTCTGGACCAGCGAGAAACTGATGTTTTGGCTCTTGTAGCCGGTGTTGGGGATGATCCAGTCGTTGCGAGAGTCCCGCAGCGAGAGACGCACTGAATTCCCCTTGCCGTTGCTGCCTTCGACCGAGATGCTGTTGTTGTAGGTGATACCTGTCCGGAAAAGCCCCTTGTACCAGTTGTCGTTGTATTTCCAGGGCAGCTTTTTGTATTTCCCCGTCTCCCAGTCGCGCGATTCGTACTGGTAGAACATCTGTCCTTCGAATTTGGGACCGAACCCCATGCGCGAATAGATGCGGTCGGGGGCGGCGATTCCGTCTTCGGCATCTTCGGCCTTTATGCTCCAGTAGTTGTAGTAGCGCTGCTGGTCGATGTTGGTCAGGTTGCCGTTGCCGGCGCCGTATTCGGTCTGAAAGTCGGGCCAGTAGCCGGCGCGCTCGAAAGTGAACGAGGAATTGAACGTGACGCCGATGCCCTTGCCTGTGCGTCCCGATTTGGTGGTGATGATAATGGCGCCGTTGGCCGCCCGCGAACCGTAAAGGGCCGTGGCTGCGGGGCCTTTCAGAACGGATACCGATTCGATGTCCTCGGGGTTGAGGTCGCTCGCCCCGTTGCCGTAGTCGATCGGTGCGTCGGCGTCGAAGGTCTGCGAAGCCGAGCTGCTGGCGGTCATCTCGCTGTTGATGGGGATGCCGTCGACCACGAAGAGCGCCGTGTTCTTATCGTGCGACAGCGAGCCTTCGCCGCGCAGCGTGACGCGGATCGAACCGCCCGGACCGGACGAAGTTCCTTCGAGATTGAGCCCGGCGACCTTGCCGGCCATCGAGTTGAGCCAGTTGCTCGAAACGGTCGTGTTCAGCGATTCGTTGTTGACCTTCGAGACGGCGTAACCCAGCGATTTTTCCTCGCGGGTCAGGCCGAGGGCCGTCACCACCACATTCTGGATGGCGGTCGAGGAACTTTTCATTGTGACGTTGACAATCGACCGGGTGGACGATACGGGGATGTTGCGCAGGTCGTACCCGATGAACGAGAAGAGCAACGTAGGCGATGTATCGGTTTCCAGAATCGCGATCCGGTAGTCGCCTTCGGCATTGGTTGTCGTGCCCCGGGTCGTGCCTTGCAGCAGAACGGTGGCTCCGACGATCGGAGCGCCGTTTTCATCGGTGACCTTGCCGGTGACGATCCATGAGCCGCTCTGTTTCATGGTCTCCCGGTCGGCCAGGAGGATGCGCCGGTCGGTAATTCGGAACGAAATGCGGGTTCCGGCGAATATCTGCGTGAGGGCCGAGCTCAACTCTGCATTGGTCAGTTGGATCGAGATGGTCCGGTTCACATCCACGACTTCACGGCTGAAAGCGAACGGGAGGCCGGTCTGCCGGGTGATCTCCTCCATGATCCGTTCGGTTTTCGCATCGGAAAACAGCAGGGTCACCTTCTGGGCCTTCAGTTCCGGGACCGAGAACAGCGTGAAAAGGAAAAACAGACAGAGAAGTCGGGCGCAGGGGCATTTTTTTGCCGGACTTTCCGCCGATTGTAATTTGTTTTTCATACATTTGTAGTTGTTAGGATTGGGTAATTTGTGTACTGGTTCTGACACCGGGTCGGGTATGTGGGGCATACCCGACCCTTTTTTGTCGGGAAGGGTGGGGATCTATGTCATTGTTTTCGGGTTTTGGTTCATCGGATTTGGTTGCCGCTACCTGCCGAGCGGATGGATGGTGATCGAGTCGGCGACCCGGACGATGCGCATGGGGGTGATCCGTTCCATGGCGGAGAGTATCTGGTCCACCGATTCGTTGTTGAAGTTGATCGTATAGGTGTATTTGTAGAGTCGGCTGTCAGTCACACGGCACGTTACGCCGTAGTTGCGTTCGAGAAACTCGAGCAGGTCCTTCAGCGGGGTATTCTTGAAATAATAGCGTTTGTGCATCCAGCCGACGACGGCCGCCGTGTCGGCGTTGGGCAACAGGCTGCAACGGCCCGAAATGCGGTTCATCTCGAAGAGTTGCCCCGGGGTGATGTCGTAGCTGCGGCGTTTTCCGGAGAGATGCTCTTCGATGTTGACCCTGCCCTCCTGCAGGTAAAGCAACGTAGATTCCGGAGCCGATGTATTGAGGTTGAACCGGGTGCCGAGTACGCGAACCGTCAGGTCGCCGGTTTCGACCCGGAAGGGGCGGTGCGGGTCCTTGGCGACATCGAAATAGGCTTCGCCCTGCAGGCGCACGTTTCGGTTCCGACGGTCGAAGCGAGCCGGGTATTCCAGTGTGGTTTCCGAATTGAGCAGTACGGACGTGCCGTCGGCCATCAGCATCCGGAGCTGTTCTCCGGCGGGGACGTAGACCTTCTGATAGGCGACTTGCTCTCCGCCCCAGTCGTAGAGGCGGCCGAGCAGCAGCAGGTTGAGGAACACGAGCGGAAGCGCGACGGCCGCGATGCGGGACAGCGTTCGGATGCGCTGCCCGCGTCGGATGCGTTGCCCGATTTCCCGCAGGATTTTATCCCGCAGGTCGGCCGGAGGCGTCGGTCCGGCGATTCCGCCTTTCCTGTTGAGCTGCGAGACAATGTCCGTGTCCATCAATTCCGCGGCCGCCTGTTGTCCGGCGGGGGTTTTCAGGTAAAGCCGGATGCTGTATTCTTGTTCGGGAGGGCATTTCCCGTCGAAATAGGCAAGGAGCGATTCCCGGCTGTATATAATAGTTGTGCGTTTGGCTTGCTTCATTTGGGGGCGCGTGTTTTATTAGAATACACACGGCGGCGGGAAAAGTATTATGCCCGGTTCGTTTTTCTGAAAAAAGATTGTGCGGAAGGCGTCAGCGGGAGACCAGCAGGACGAGCAGAATGGCGTAACCCGATTTCATCAGTTTGCGCAGTTGTGTGACGGCCTGGTGATAGAGGACCTTGACGGTATTGACCGAGATGCCCAGCCGTTCGGCGATTTCGGCGTTGGAGAGTCCTTCGTGGATTTTCAGTCGGCAGACTGCGATTTTCTGCGGCGAGAGTTTTTCGATGGCTTTGTCGAGTTGTTCCATCAGGTTGTGGCGCTCCAGGTCGGGCAGGAATTCGCTTGCGGAAGTTGCTGTTTCCCGGTATTCGGACTGTGTAGGTATGTAATCGCGCAGGGCGTTGAGCGTCCGGTTTTTCGCAATGCGAAACAGGTAGCCGGCCAGACCGGAGGCCGGCAGAAGTTTCGAACGGGTTTCCCAGAGTTTGAGGAACGTGTACTGCACGATATCTTCCGCCAGGGCGCCGTTGCGGGCGTACCTGTACGCAAAGGCGTACAACTGCCTGTGGTATTTATCATAAGTCATGGTAAATGCCAGTTGATTCCCGTCGCGGATTTCCCGGGCCAGTTCGTTGTCGGTCATTTTGTTCGCGGTCGTTTGCTGGTTGCCTCCCCGGTTCGGGCAGGGGCCGGCAACGTCGGTAGTGGAGTATAAAGGTAAAAATTATTTATGAAAAACCGCGTTTCCCGAATTATTTTGCAGCAGACCGCGGTTCCGGTCCACCGGAAACGGGAAGTCCGGCCTGAAATGCGGAAAAAGAGGTTACGACGGTTCGTAACCTCTTTTTCTGTGGGCCCAGAGGGGCATGATCCCACGACCTTCGGATTATGAGTCCGCTGCTCTGACCGACTGAGCTATGGGCTAAATGTGCGTCAGAGTGCATTGTAGGCCACATTTTCATTGCAGAAAACTCCTTTCGACTTTTGCGGTTTAAACAGCGGTTTAAACAAATTGCATGATTAGTAATTGGATAATTATTTGTAAATCAGATTAATATATTGGTCTTTGAATGGCTGGAAATTGGGCAAAAATCGGCGCAAAATTTCCCCCCCCCTTCCTGCCGCTTTCCCGTTTTTATCAATTTTCAGTAGCTTTGATTTCTATAAATAAAAATCCCCGACCGCATGGCCGAGGATATATTTTTCAATTAGATTGAATTATTTGAGGTCTTTGGCTTTTACCCGCACAACCTTACCGTCACGCACGACCACCAATTCTCCGTTCTCTTTTTTTGTTTTCTCAATCAGACGCTTTCGGGCAAGTAGAATCCCTGCGTCGATTTTCTCTTGCATCTCCTTTATTTCCTCTTTTGTCATTATGCTATAAATTGCTCCAAATACTTTTCATTGAATCCCGTTAACGGGAATTTGAAATGCTAACGGCGTCACTTTTGTTGTGAACGGCAAACAAGTTTACGCTCTCTGCGGAATTTGAAAACTCAATAACGTTAGGCATGATTAGCGTTATATCTCCATGTATATCTTCTAACGGACAAGACATTGAAACTATCGGCTTACCTCGTCTTTGGAATGTCATTTTTACGGGTTGCTGCTGGTCGATGTCCAACGCAAAGAAATAGTAAAAGGTAAACGGAACGGTTTCATCTTCTTTTCTCCCGACAAATAGGCAACTCCGTCATAATCATCATAGGCTACGGATTTGGCAATGTAGGATATTTGCAAATCATCCTGTTTCTGCTTGCCTGCCTTTCATTCTGTTTTTGGTGTTTTGTTCATTTTAGCTAAAATTTATGTTGTTAAATAAATCTCTGATTATGATATAAATATACGAAAAATTTATGAAATATGCAAGTAAAATAGAAATGACAAACTTGTGCAGAAGGGTATAATATAGACCGTCTGCACAAGTCTGTCCTTAAATAAGTTTAATTTATTCTGTGGGGTCTACGGGGGTATCTGTCATATCTCCTGCATCTATATCGAGGTCTTTATTTTCTTCTCCCATTTCATCTTTTTCAATATCTAAGTTAAAACTATTATTTGTATCGCCGCCATTTAATCGAATATTGACAGTTGTTAGAACATTACGTTTGAATGTTACAGTTAGAGGGTCTAACGTTTGAGTAACGCCATTGCCTCGTTGCCACTTCATTTTAAGTAAGATATCTTGGGAGTAATCATTTGTTGATATGGTATTTTGCCAGCAATCATAAACATTTTCAAACGTATAAATCGTTTCCTCTGAATTTACATTTTCAGTCGTACTATAATTATAAAAATCCGATGAAACCGTAAATGTTCCATCTGTAATTCCTGTTACGTTTACCTTTACACCAAAAACACATCTTTTCATCTCAATATTTACGACACCATCCATTTTAGGTGAATAATCGGTTAATTCGCCATAGTAACGATCTGTTGCAGGGCACTTTGTATAATTAGATTCTCCACTATATTTGTGTATATGGGAATTGGAATAGTCGAAATTATGCCCACTATCCATCTTGAAATTGGCAGTTGTTAATCCTTGCTCATGACTATATCCTTGGCCTAATCCAGTCAAATGATAACCATCTCCTAAAATAAACTGGTTGCTAACAGTAGTTGCCGCAGTTTGCCAATCATAAAAATGCATAGTAGGGTATCTAATATCACATTCCCTATCATAAGATATAATAGTTGTATAGTCAAACGAATTTTCTAAATATGGTATTTTAGATTTACAAAAAGGCATACAATATCCTATATTTTTAGAAACAAAAGATCCCCCAGTAGGATAAGAATAAGGTATGCCATATTGCCCTAATTTATCTTTTCCATCTTTTATTAATGAACACACGAATTTGTACTTTATAGCCTGTCAGCAATGAAATTGTCATGTCGCCTATATTATCGAATAGGCCATAGCCATAAGGATCATTGATTTTATTATCCAACTCTTTATTGTAATAGACGCTAATTCCATATAGATCTTTGGATTCTGTTTCTTCTCCTGCGGCTCGACTTAATGGAGTTTCTTCTACTGTAATATCCCCTTTCATTGCAAAGGAAACCGTTACCATTTCTGGCTGTTCCGATGGCTGGTTGGGAGTTTGTGGCTCGTCTGTTCCTGCATCTTTGCTACAACCGATAGCAAATGCCACCAATGCAAATAAAAATAGCTTTTTCATACTGATAATATTTAAGTAAAACAAGTGACGCACGTTTTACCGTATCAACTCCTACTGCGGTGGGTTATATGCAAAAAGAAAGTGTGGAGTTGTTCGTTTATCTACCGAGAGGCATTTGGCGTAGCCCGTAAGCAAATAAACAATACCCCACACCGAATAGTATATATCGAGAATGATATATGCCTATACACGGTGATGAGTGTTTGTATTGCCTATCCTTGCTTACTTAAAAATCGCCAAATTTTCTCGGTAAGGATTAGCGAAACACTTTCACTAAACTAATATGTTACCGCCCGTATGGGTCGATGCCACAAAATTAGAAAATGTTTCTCAATACGCAACACTCAAGCGGGGTATTGTAGATTCAAATTTCGGATTAAACTTTCAGAAAATCAAGATTGACATTCTAAAAAGTTCTTGGGGTATTCCGTTATAAAGAACAAGCCGACATATCCCCTCTAATCGGGAGTTGCAAATCATTCCAGCCCTCAATTATCGAGAATATGCCAGCATGAAAACGAAAATTAGGGGTAGTAAAATCTTGTCGAGATTACAATACCCCTAATTTCTGTAATTTATAGGTTTCAATAGATAGAAATACGGTTGTAGTTTTATTCTTCTGCAATTTTCCGTATCACGCTGTCCATACAGATAGCCTGTCCGCTGGCTAATCTTCCCCACCAACAGCACCCGTATTCGTCGATAATAACTTCTCCCTCCCGTTTCAGACGTTCGGCCAGCCAACTGTCGATAAGCCACCATTCCATAACATCACCCACAAAGGGATAGATATATTCCTCGGGAAGCAAGTTTTTGTTCAGCATTTCATCCACGACTGCGGTTTGATTCGTCAGTACGCAGTTCTCCACCAATCGCTGTGCCGTCATTGGATTCCCTGTTGTGCGGCTATGTTACGAAGCCATTGATTAGCGAATGTTGTGTGGCTGGCCTGCAAACGCGGGTTCAACGCTATTCCATCTTCCGACCATCTGACGC
>OGHO01000833.1_pt1 | contig 34943 bp, 20 predicted proteins | sample 1571421 | NCBI WGS metagenome assembly OGHO01 (sample SAMEA2581937, study PRJEB24529) | metagenome | biome: Human gut stool | place: China | collected 2011
CAGCTAATTCGCTACGTTTTACCCAAATTTACTTTTTCGCTATGTGTTTATTTTATACTCAGATATATATTTCAATTTTTCTTCAAAAGAGTAATCATATGGAGGATAAGCACTAACTGCGATAGCTCCACAATATTTTGCCGTAGCTTCTAAAATAGGAACTGTCAGAAAATCACCATTTGTTGTATATGAAGGTATGATATTATGTTTTCTAATCAATTTTAATATTTCAGTAAATTGGGGATGTTGATTGGGATTTCCTCCGCCGAGAGCAATTTGTAGAACCCCTATTTTTTCGGCTTCAATAACAAGCTTTTCTAAATCCTGCATTGAGATATGTTTGCCTGTAATTGATGAATCCCTGTAACAAAACTCACATCCTCTCTCACAATAATTTGTAATAGAGATATCCAATAACTCAGGTCCATGTTCTGACCAAAAAGGTTCATCACAGCCCTTTTCTTCAATTCTGATAAAAAATCCAGTCTTTTGATTGAAAATAGTTTTATAGTTTTGAGTTCGGTGTTCTTTGATCAAGATATTACTATTACCATCCATATTCTGTTGCATCAATATACAAATCATTAGACTCAATAATAAATGAGTCTGTACAAAAATATCCTTCTAATTCAGTATTGTCACTCGCTAGGTCTCCAAAGAAAACGAGCTTATCAAACTTCTCGGCTTCAATAATACGCTCTACTGTATTTTTGGAAAAAGCTTTAGTGATAAATTCTTCAAATGTTTCTCCTCCATCTTTATATCGTTCAAAATACTCACGTGCAGGAGTCATCTTATCTTTAAATGTCTCAAATAACATTTGAAAAACATCTGTAAATACAGATGTTTCCTTAATACCTGCTGCCTTGATGAATTTTGGTAATGTAAATTCATCGTTACTAATTATGACAAAGCAAGTTGAAGAACTATTTGTTACAAAATCTGTTTTTATTTTCATGTTATTCTTTCATTAGTAAGATGTTAGTAATTCTATTATACATATCTTCTGAGAAAGCAAAAACAATAGAGCTGGAATCTCCATAATTTAATTCATCAAAATCATATAAAATATAATCGTCATTAGAAGATTTTAAGTCTAATATTTGCTGTAAACTTTCATTGTCAATACAGTATTTATGATATAGAAATGTTTTTATATCATCGTATTCATCCTTATAATAACACTCGTAAATATCCTCTACAGGCTCAGCCTCTGAGAATATACAATCGTAAATACGAGAAAACATATCTTTAGCATAACCGTCGACAGTTCCTGCACGGTTCAAGAAGTAATCCTTCGAAATATTTCTATTTACTAGTATAAGTGATTGATAAGAGCCGTATGAGTATTTCATTGTTGTTCCAATATATTATCTATAGTGTTTTTTAAATGTTTGCTATTACATTCTTTCTTTACACGTAACAATAAGTCTTTATGACCAAATTTATCTAAATAGGATGCGTATATGTCTTCTGCTCTGTAAGAAAAAGGAGTTAAATAGAGAAAAAACTCAAAAATATTGTGAGCTTCTATATTTTTAAATAATTCATGATCGGATAAAAGTTCTTCATGAATATCTAATAGACGATCAAACTGTTTACTATCTCTATTGTAGTAGTCATACTCAGGAACCCAGACTAAATACAACATTTTGCGTAAATGATTGTCATCTAAAGATGAGAGGAATTTTAATAATATATTAATATTTATTTTTGTAAATCTTCTTGTGTCCCAACGACCTCTGAACATGAGTCTGGGAATAATCTGTTTATTATGCTTAGGTAATAATTCTTCTATTAGTTTTATGTCGGTATCATCGATAAATTTGTCATCGATTTCCCAAATATGATTCAGAAAAACATTTTTATACCAATCGAGCGTTTTAAGAAATTCAATAATCCTTTTATCGGTATGTTTCTTTGCTATGAGAAATAAGAATGATCTAATGCCCTCCGCTAACCTCTGATTATTTTGAGTATTAGCTATAACAAATATCTTGAACTCAGCTTCTGACTTCGGATAAATGCCATCAACCAAATAGCATGAGACTAAATAATCTCGAAACTCATCATATGTGAAATTAATCACTTCTGTTGTTCCAAATATTCCAGAAGAAGTTATTAAATCTCTACGTAATATTATATTTTCATCAAGGAATTTATTGTACAAAGCTATTTGACTTGATTCTGAGGTATTTAAAATATTACATATTGGGATATTCGTAAAACACTGTTGATCTACCATATACTCAATGATACGTCCTATAAAATTGTGAATAACATGGGTGTTCAGAGATGGATAACCGTCAGTTGATATTTTCTTCGAAATATTGTCACACATTGTTCGATAATACACCTTAAACAACTCGTCTTTATGTAGGTCGCTGATATATGATAGTGTCTGATTTTGATACGATTCTGCGAATATTCTTAATAGCAATAGATTCTCTGTTAATTCATCTCGAATATCATCAGATAACGAGACGCTTATTTTAAAGTAGTTGAGATAATTATCAATTAGTCTATCCTTTTGGCTTTCGTTTAAATGTGCATGGATGTGGTCAACAATGATTGTTTCACCTACATAAGTCTGACCTATGGATGAGAATTGTTCTTTGTAATATTCCGTTCTACATGTTAGAATAATTTTTACGAATTTATGGTTTAATAATTCTTTGATAAGTCGGCACAGATTACTACATAAAAGTTGAGGGGTGCTATTTTCATTAAGCCCGTCAACAATAATTACAAAAGGTTTTTTTGTATATGTACAGTATTCTTTTATCGCTTCGAGTATTTCGCCAAATGTATATGCATTTGTAGGATAAACAGTATGAGAAATTGAATTCTCTATATTAGAGGCATCTACTTCGTATCCGTTTACATACAAAGATGGTATATTTCTTTTACCAAGTACATTGGCCGCAAAATCGCAGATAAAATTTGTTTTGCCTTGTCCTGCGTTTGCAGTTAAAATACAGAGTCGTTTATTAATAAACTCGACATCGGCTTTTCTACGTCTTAATTTCGATGAAAAAGCCCATTTGCTATTACCCCCATTATATAATTCGTCATGTTTAGAATTAAGATAACCTAAGAGAATATTTGAAATATTATATAGCGATTCAAAATTGTCAATGTTCTCAATTTTGCAATGCTCCACGTTAAACGCAAATGCTTCCTTCCCCTCATTCTGTAATCTCCTATTTAAAAAGTCGAAATTAAAAAGACATATTTTCTCATAAACCCTTTTGTAAAACAAGAATGGTTCTGTAAAGCAACGTATATGCTCTTTTAATTCGCTAACTTCCAAAAAAGTATCAGGAATATATTTGCCAGAAATGATATTTTTATTTATTTGATAGGTGGTCTGATCAATTAACTTCTCTTTTAAACTAATAGGGTTAATTTTCTTGCTATTAATTTCTTCTTGTATTATTTCGACACTTCTTTGTACATCCAATATAGAAGACATAAGATTCTTATAAAATTCTCCTTCTAAATAATGCCAAGTAGCATCATCCTTCTGTAATTCAACCTTAAACAGACGTAACAATTCCAACGTTCCTTTATCTATTTCTGCTTCTTTTGCAGGATCTGCCATTAAAGTAGCAAGTTCCTCAAGTCTCTTGCGAGTCCAAACACTTTCTTTATCTGCAATGTGACTATTTACGCACCATTTTTTCACAGCTTTTGATAAAGCAGTCTCTATCTTATGATATATAGAATCATCTATAACACGACTTAAAACTTTAGCCCCTGCTGCTGTAGCTAAATTCGCTGCGATACTTATAAGAAATGCTTCAAACATAATATTTACGTTATTATTTTGTAAAGTTAGCACAAAACTCAATTTCCTCAAAACAAAATCGTTACGAACTAAAAAATATCATTCATCTTCTCCTTCATTTTCTCTTTATCGGAGATTGTGTAGTAGTGTCGATAGATTGTTTGCGGAGAGTTGCCAGCAAGTTCGGCGACTTGGAGTGGGTGAAAACCCTCATCAATCATATTGGAGATATAGCTGCTACGAGCGGTACCCCATGTCACCCGTGATTTAATGCCGCAATGGTCGCAGATTTTACGTAGCGTCTCATTCACTTTCTCATTTATCCGTTTCACTCGGCCGTAAAGTTTGGACTGAGTTGGATTGTAACGCTTGATCGTTGGAAAGACGTAATTCATATAAGCCTCGGACCGGTAGCGTTCTATAATTTCTGCTGCTTTGTCAATGATAATCACTCGTGCCTGTTTATCGTACTTGGTTCGCTCGTAGATTATGATATCGTCTTTGATTTGATTGCGAGTGAGCAGGCAAACATCAATGGCCGACATTCCTCCGGCATAGTAACTAAACAAAAACAGGTCGAGATATAGTTGCTCTTTTGGGGTGAGCAGAGTACGGTCAAATGCCTCAATCTGCCCCATCACTTTGAGTGAAACTCCTTTAGGAGTAGTAATGCGGTGTTTGAGTTTCTCTTTGAATGAACCGAACACATTAAGGTTGACATTATAGACTCCTTGCTCTTTTGCATAAAGACAGACTGCCTTCAGCTTTCTAAGTTTGCCACTCACGTCACCCGTATTTCCATTTTTAGCAGCATTGATTTGTACCCATACTATAAAATCCTGAAGGAATTTCTCAGTTAGATCACGAAACCGATACTTTGCAAAATCCTGATGGTACTTACTTCGAGTAAACTGTTGTAGCGAGATGTTTAGGTAACGATACTTTCGTGATGTAGATAAGCTTTTGAGTACATGACCATTTTTATATCTCTCCTGATTGTCAAACTTCATCGCCAATTCTTCGATAACATCCGAGATTGAGATATATTTGTTTCGGTAGTTTGGATCGCAATCATAGTAGTGAGATAGTTCCACCGGAATCCAATCTTTACCTTGAGTATCCCAACGTTCCCCAATTTTGAGATATTTGAGTTTCTCTTGCCGAAGAAACTTATTCTTTTCTGCCGAGTCCTTACCAACGAAAAATTGCGACTTCTGACTCCACTCGGAATAGAGTCCGGTAATATTCATAACTTTCGTTACACGAGCATATCCTCGCTTATAAAATATCATTTCGAGTTTAACGAAATCTATGTTTTTAGGATCTCTTTTTCCCTTGATATTAACTGTAAACATAGTGATAGTGATTTTAAGAATTTTATCCTTAAAATACTATCAATTAGAATGTTATATGAAATATATAAAAAAAGAGCCCAGAAAACTCTCAAAACCTGTATGATTTTTATGCGTAACTTTCAGTTTTATAGATAATTACTATTAATCAGATGTATATAAGAAAAAGAGGTGTCCCCGTCTCCGGGACACCTCTTTTTCTTTCAAATTTATGATTTTCACTGTAAATACAGATTCGCACTTCACTTACTTATTTTACGTAAGTTGTATGTGGCAAAAATAAGATATTTTCATGACTGTATTTTACTTCTGCATCAAAAGCATTTTTTCATGATAACGGGTAATTGTTTCGATGGTACATCCGACACTTTTAGTAATTTTATCGAATGGTATATCATTAAAAAGCATCAGTTCAATATAAATGCGTCTGGTAATACTCATTGTAAGTTCACATTTCAGGCGAAGGGTTTTCGCGACCTTTTTCAACGTCTGGTTCGTTAATTCGGTCATTCGCTTGACTCGTCCTGCTTGTTGCTCAACGGTTGTATGTTTACAGGTAAATACAGGTAATATTTATTGCTATACTTATCAATAATATCAATAGCCTGTCCGCATAATGCAATCTTAGCAATCTTTCCAGAAGAGATGCGCTTACAATAGATATAGCCGTTCTGTACGTTATCCCGTTTCAACATGGCGAGTTCATTGATTGTTGAACCTCCAGTGCAATACCCAAACAGAAACAGGTCAATATGCAACTGCTCCTTTGCAGTTAACCGGGAACGATCCATTGACATGATTTTCGAGATACAAGAATGATCAACCGGTTTCTCCATTATTGATTGTAGCTGTGCTATCTTAATTTTATCAAATACGGCTGTGCTTGCATTAGCTTCACGGAATATCCGCCGAAGTTTTTGAAGTTTATCCTCCACGTTATGCCCATTTAGATATTCTACATATTTTCGCAGAAAGTTTTCATCTATATCGATAAAAGTCAGTTCTCTGAAATTTCGCTTCATTGACAATAGAGTGAAATTGCTCAGGCAATCCCGAACATAACGATACTTTCGTGCATTCGATGATCCAACGACTATGTGTCCGTTCCTTACTCGTTCGGTATTTGACAGTTTTTCAATGACTATGTTGAATACTTCTGATACATTTTTATTCATAACAGATGTTTTTAGTGATTTATATTCCACCGACTTTATGACGGTATATAAAATGAATAGGGGATCTCGACAAAAAAGGTTTATGAGAATGGGAAGAATATACTGCTTTTATGAAAATTAGCCGTAGATTTTTCCAATGCCGGTTGAATTTAATTGCCAGAAATAAAGTATTACTTTAGAACCAGTAAACAAACCTAACTATTCACCAAAAATCGAATTCATCTCTTTGAGCATCTCGTCAGCTTTTGTGTTCTTATAATAGTGCTTGTAAATCACCATCGGGCTGTTACCCGCCATCTCAGCCACTACATAGGGCGAATAACCCTGATCTACCATGCGGGTAATGAAACTGGCACGGGCAGAATACCACGTAAGTTTGTCTTTGATCTTTAGCAACCGACAAGCTTTGGCAAGCGTCAAAGTCATCTTGACCGTAAGATTGCTGATTCTCTTAGTTCGCTGCATATCGGACTTGTGCTTATGAGTAAAGACTGGAAAGACATAATTCTGAAACCCAGTACCACGATACTTTTCGATTATCTTTTTTGCTTTTTCAATCAGCAATGGCTTGGCCTGTTTCGGAAACTTCATTCGCTCATAGACAATCTTATCCTTCTTGACGCAATCCCACGTCAGATAACAGACATCGACATTTGCCATACCACCGGTATAATAACTGAACAGGAATAAATCAAGATGTAGTTGTTCTTTCTTTGAGAATAGACTTCTATCGATATTCTCCAGTTTGGTCAGAGCCGTATAGGATGTTGCTTTAGAGGTAGTTTGTTTCCACTTAATATTATCCCCCAGACACTCGAATGCTTTCATTTCCACTCCGTAGATACCTTGTTTCTCAGCATAGCGACAGGTAGCACGCAGACGCCGAAGTTTTTGAGTCAGGCCACCTTTGTTGCCGTTCTCAATTCCGACTTTCTGAATATAAAGTGTGTAATCGAGTAAGAAACGTTCATTAATCTCTTTGAAATAGTAAGTGGAGAATGAACGATTATAAACCTCTTGTGTGAATCGAGTTAGTGAGTTCCTAATCTCTTTGTAAGAACGGGTGTTGTTGATACTCGTGATGATTTGCCCATTCTTATAACGTTCCTTGTAAGTAAACTTCTCGATTAGAGAATCTATCATCTGAAGAACAGACAGTGACTTCACTTCCTCTTTGCGAGTCTGCACTTCATCGAAGCAGTGAGATAACTCAACTGGCGACCAGATTCGCCCTTCATAATCCCAATCCTCTGCGACTTTTTGGTACTGGTTTTTCAGTTCAAACAGGATCTTGTTTTTGGCGGTAAGGGTACTACCATTACCCTTGAAGGCTTGGGCTTGATTGTCCCAATCCCTAACCGGACCGGAAACATTGAGCACTTTGGTTACGCGGGCATAACCGGTTTTGAAGATAATCATTTCGAGCTTGACCATCTTCGGGTCTTTGGGATTTGCTTTCCCTTTGATGTTGATCGTAAACATAAAAATTAGAGTTTAGCATTCGTAATAGGTCTCTTCCAGATGCGTTAAAGCCCACCGTCAGAGGCTACATAAGACTAGTGCTTTCCTCTAAAATAGGTTTAAATTACTCTAAACCTATAAATGCTAATCTCTATCAATATACATAAAAACAGAAACTTACATCAATAGCTGATGTAAGTCTCCTAAATTAAGGCTGCCCGAAAAGGCAGCTTGTTTGTTGTTCATATTACGTCGGTCGTCATTCGGGACAGCGGACGTTGTCCACCCATTTCATGGCCGAGCTGGAGTAGGTTGCCTTGTATCCGTGTCCGGTCAGGTCGTCTTCCACCTTTTTGCCGTCGGCTTTTTCGTTGAAGCGCCAGTATGCCAGCAGGCCGTCCGTCGCCGGGTCTACATAGCACATGTTGTTCTTCAGGTCGTTGCCGTTGAGAGCCTTGGCCCATACGCGGGCTTCGCTGATGTAACCCTTCAGCTGGCGGCCGTCGTTGCACGAATTGGCGATGCGGAACGAGTCGTCCTGATATACCTGCGTGAGGTCCAGCGAAGTCTTGTTGGTGTCGGCCGAGCAGGCGAGTACGCCGTCGATGTAGATGCTCACCTTCTTGTTCGGACCGTCGAATACGGCCGCCACATGCGTCCACTTGTTGAGGCTCACGGCGATTCCGCCCGTAGGAACCATCAGTGTGCCGCCCCATCCGGAGAGCTGCAGCTGACCTTTGAAGTCGTCCTGTACGAAACGCAGGCAGAAGTTCTCTTCGAGGCCCATCACCGTATTGCACCAGCCGCCCCAGCGCTGCAGGTTGATGCGGGCTTCGTAAGTGACTTCGCCCAAGTTGTAGATGTCGTATTTGTCCTGCTCGCCCTCGGCGAAATCGACCTTGAAATAGGTGCTGCCCGAACAGTCGGCAGCCGGGCCGATGATGATACGGCCGATTTCGACGAATACCGTCCGGAATCCCTCCTTGACTTTCAGATCGCCGTCCACGCTCTCGATGCTCAGCGGAATGACATAGCTGACGCCCTCCTTAAGCCCTTCGTCTTTGGTTACGCTCACTACGAGCGGTTCGGCTGCGGAAAACGAACCTGCTGGAATGGTCAGTTCGGTGTGCTTGAGCACGAAGTTCGTTTCGGGGAGCATTACGCCCTTCTTACCGTACTGCGTGTTGTACTCTTCGATTTTCGAAGGGTCGGTTACGAGCCGGACTTTGGTATCGTGTCCGACGACGATCGACGACGAGACCTTTACGCTCAGCTCTTTGGGAAACTGGTCGTCGAGTGTGAGCGACAGGGTGGGGATTTCGCCTTCGGCTCCGGCGATGTAGACCACATCGTCGTAAACCGGGGCTTTCTGGCAGCCTGCGACCGCCAATGCGATCAGTGCGAATAAACTATATTTCAGTTTCATGGCAATTTCTTTTTTTGTCCGTTAAACGATTACTTCCGGGCGGGGTTCTGAATCTGTATGGCCTCGATCAGGAACTTGTAAGGTTCGGGATTGCGGTATTCGTACTCCATATGATAGGTTCCGCAGCCGCCTTTCATCACCTTTTCTCCGTCTATGATCGGCTGCCACTGCGCCATGCCGGCCACCGATTTCATCGACTCGCCGTCGCGGGTTCTGTAGTTGGCGCCGCCGTTGGTGCGGTAGGTGATATTCTCGAAATTTTCGGTGACGATGAACCTGCGGGCAACGTCCTTGAACGGAACCTCCGAGAAGTAGTTGGCACAGCTCTGCAGACGTCCGTCGAGATTCGAATCGCCGCTGCATCCGTACGCCTGCGAGATGAAGTAGTCGAAACACTTGCCGAATTCGCGGGGCATGTTGGCGTTCAGCTCGCCGTCGATGGCCAGTATGCGTCCCGTGCCCGAAGTGCGGCCGAAATAGGTGACCACGACATCCATGAAGACTTTGTAGCGGTTGGGGAAGCCCGATATGCCGTAGGGTTTCTTGCCGGTGCCGATGTTCGGCTCGTTGTCGATATCCAGTCCGTCGTATCCGTTATCGATGATGCGTTGGCAGAAAGCATGCGCAAAACGCTGGATAGCCGCGATATTGCCTTCCGTGAGGTTGTCGTTGCCGTATGAGCGGTAGGGACCTTCCCAGCCCCAGTAGGCCAGCATCTCCTCTTCGGTGGCCGCCGTCGCGCCGTCGGGCGCCACGCCCATTTCGAATCCGTCGAAAAGCGAAGTGGCGATCACTTTCAGACCGCGCTTGTGCTGGGAATCCTCCATATCCTTGCGCTGGGCTTCGGTGATTGTCTGCCAGCCGCCCCACAGACCGACCATGTCGATGCTGTCGGGGAGGGATTTCATGTAGTTGGACGCCGAGGCTCCCGTGGCGCTCCAGTTTCCGAACCAGCCGAAGACGATTTCGTGGTCGCTGTTCTTATAGTCGCGCAGATCTGCATAGTATTGATCCGACTTGGGGTAGGGCTTGACAATCTCCAGTTTTTCGGGATCGGTCTCACACGAGAACAACAGGGTGCCTGCCAATGCGATACATCCTAATTTTATGAGTTTGTTCATGGTTTTCAGACTTTTTGAGGTTCGTAATTTATTTGGCATCCCACCAGAGTTTCTGTGCGCAGTTGTCGCTGCCGCCGAGGAATTCATTTACGGCTTTGGCCACCTGCTCGGCATTGCCGTCGTACTCCTGCTGCGGCAGGGGCACGCGGCGGATCGTCGCGCCGGAGGGCAGTACGCCGCCGCTGCGGTTGGTCTGCGAGGGGAATACCTTCGGGTAACCCGTACGGCGGATTTCGCTCCACGCCTCCTGTCCGTCGGGGTAGAGTGCGATCCATTTCTGCACCATGATGCGTTCGAGTTCACGGCCGTCGGCGGCCCACTTGACGGTGACGCTGCTCGGACTCTCGATCGAGCCGACCTGTCCCAAGCCGGGATATTTCACCGGAGTGCTTTTGCTGTCGGACAGATATTTGTCGGCGTTCGGCGCTCCCCACTGGGAGAACGACGTGCGGATACCTTCGTTGTAGAGGTTTTCGGCCGTGCCGCCCATGTTCCAGCCGAGGAGTGCACCCTCGGCCCGCAGGAAGCAGACTTCGGCGGCGCACATCCATGTCAGCGGCGAGGTGAAGCCCACTTTGGGACAGCTGGCCAGCGACTGGTAGTCCTTGGGGTTGGAGATGATGCCGTTGGGGATTCCGTGGTAGGCGCCGTCCTTTTCGGCGGGCGAGAAGTAGCTTTCCAGACGCGGATCGCCGTATCCCGACAGGTAGCTCTCCATGGTTGCGCCCATGCGGCATTCGTTATATTCGCCCCATAGGTATTCGAGCGGGTGTTTGTACGAGAAGCCGATGCCCGTGCGGGTGAGCAGCTGGGCCGAGTGGGTATTGTCGGTCATCACGCCGATGTTGTAGGCTCCGAACTGGAAATTTACGGCCTCCTCGGCCCAAGTCTGGGCATCGCCGGGAGCGGCGAAGCGTGCGCGCATGGCCAGACGCAGCTTGAGCGAGTTGGCGAAGCGGATCCACTTTTCCAGATCCGAATCGAACACCACGTCGAAGTCGGCGATGGGCTTCGCGCCCGAATCGGCTTCGTATGCGGCCTTGAGCGTTTTCAGCGCATGGTCCAGTTCCTTGATGAAGGTGCGGTAGACGGTCTCCTGCGAGTCGTAGGGCAGGCCGCTCGACATTTTGCCGAAGGCGGTGTAGGGCAGCGGACCGTAGATGTCGGTCACACGGTGCATGGCCTGCACCTTGACCACCTCTCCCAGCGCGAAGACCACCGATGCGGAATCGACCTTCTGGCGCAGGATGTTCCATGAACTCATCACGTTGTTGTAGGCCTGCTTGTAGGGTTCGTCCTTCCATTTGGCCGTGGGAAAGGCGTAGCAGGTCGAGTTGCTGCCGCTGTCCCAGTCCTGCGCCTGCCCGAAATATCCGGCATAGCTGTCGCCCAGCAGGTTGTCGGCCAGCTGGTAGGCGTTGGCGCCCTCGGCGAAGACGTTACGCTGCATGGTTTGGATGAACGCCGCCCATGCGTTGTCGCGGTCCACGTCTTCGGGGGTGGGTTTGTCTTTGCTGGTGTTGATATTGTCGAAGTCGCCCGTACACGAAGTCAGGCCCGTTGCCAAGAGTGCGAGTGCCGCAACTCCGCAAGCGATCGTATTGCGTAATTTTTTCATAACCTGTCTCTCCTGATTTAGAAATTAACTTTTACGCCGAAACCCCATGAACGCAGCGACGGCGGCATGAAATAGTCGAAGCCCTGATAGTACGTCCCGGTGTTGGAGGTCAGTTCGGGATCGAACGGCGCCTCGTTGTGGAGCATCAGCACGTTGTTGGCAATGAGCGAAAGGGTGATGCGCAGGCGTTCGCGGGCCAGTGCCGGGAGCGTGTAGCTCAGCGACAGTTCGCGCAGGCGGACGTTGGTCGCGCTGTAGACGTAGTTCGAAAGTACGCCCGTGGTGCCGCTGGCGGCTACCGAATAGAACGTCTTGGCGTCCATGCGTCCGCCGTTGACGATCGCGCCGCCGTTGTCGCGGTCGCGGGCCGTCGATTTCGATACGCCGTACTGGTCCATCATCGCCTCGGTGCCCGACACGACCACGCCGCCGACGCGGGCGTCGATCAAAAATCCGAGGTTCAAGCCCTTCCATGAGAAGGAGTTGTGCCATCCCAGCGTGTATTTGGGGTCTATCGAACCGACCTTGACATAGGAGTTAGGCTCGATTTCGATGCCGTTGGTCATCGGGTTCACATAGATGTAGCCGTTGGGGTCCTGCTTGAGGTGTGTGGCGTAGATGTCGCCCATCGTGCCGCCTTTGGTCAGCACCATGCGGTACGACTCGGCCGTCGAAACGATGAATTCCTGCGGCGCCTTGACCGTGGTGCCCGTTACGGGGTCGGTCACATATTCGTCGAGCAGTTCCTTGATCTCGTTGCGGTTGCGCGTGTAGGTCAGCGTCGTCTCCCATTTTACGGGACCGATGTTCTGGTTGAAGCCCGCTTTCAGCTCGATACCGCGGTTATTGACCTTGCCGGCGTTGGCGTAGGCATAGGAGTAACCCGACGACGAGGGAATCTCGTACTTGAAGAGCTGGTTGTGGGTGTTGGTGTTGTAGTAGGTGAATTCGAGACTCAGCTTGTTGTTGAACATGCGCAGCTCCGTACCGATCTCGAACGATTTGGTAAGCTCCGGCTTGAGGTGCGAAGCGGCAGCGAAACCGTCGGTGCTGATGTTTTGGTCCTCCAGCGGAATGTAGGTGTAGGTCAGGTAGGGCGACGGGGGATTGCCCACGCCGGCGTACGAGCCGCGGATTTTCCAATAGTTGAGGATCTTGTTCTGCGGAATCAGCTCCGAGAGGATCAGCGATGCACCGACCGAAGGATAGACCGACGACATGGAGGGCGTGCCGGCCAGCGTCGAGAACCAGTCCGAGCGGACCGACGCATCGACGTAAACGAAATTCCGGAAGCCTACCTGCACCGATCCGTAGACGGCCTGCGTCTGCTGGCGGATGTGTTCACGGGTCATTTCGGTCGTCGGGTCCGACATGTTGATGTTGCTGACGTGGAAGAAGTTGGCAAGACGCAGCAGGTTGCCGCTCTGTCCCATCATGTCGTATTTTTCGTCGTAGAGGCTGGCGCCGATGTTGGCCGTCAGGCGGAAATCGTCGCTGAGCTGTTTGTCGATGTTGAGCAGTACGTCGGCGTAGAGCGCGTTATTGGTCATCTTCTGCTCGCGGTAGTGGCCTTTCGACTGGCAGAACAGTCCCGGCGTCGATGCGTAGAGTTTACGCTCGTAGTCGGTGTCGGCATGGTCCATGCGGATACGGCCCGAAAGGTTGATCCAGTCGGTGATCTTCCACTTGAGCGAGCCACTGACGATATAGCGGTTCTGCGTGGTGTTGAACATGTTGCGGTTGGTGATCCAATAGGGGTTCTGGCTCAGGGCGTCGAGTCCCGTATTGCTGTAGGGCCAATACATCGTGGCGAAGTTGCGGCCTGAGTCGTAGATTTCGTAGGTCTTCAGACGCTCGAAATTCTCCGAAGGCGGGAAGAGGTAAACGGGCAGCAGCGGATTGTAGTAGAGTCCCTGCGCCACGCCGTTCTGCGACTCGCTCTTGGTGAAGAAGAAGTCGGTGTCGAGTTCGAGTTTGTCCTTGACCAGCTCGCGTCCGTGGCGGATCGTGAAGTTGTAACGCGAATATTCGTTGTTGGGAATGATGCCGCGCGAATTGACCGAACCGGCCGAAACGAACGACTGGCTGCGCTCCGAACTCGATGCCACGCTGACGGTGTTCTGCGTGTTGTAACCCGTCTGGAAGAAATCGTTGGGGTCGTACGACGAGGGCTTGCCGAGCTTCTCGCCCCAGCTTTTGAAATCGCCCGACTGACGGCCGTAGGTGTTCTGGAACTGATGGGTGACGAACGGATTCGAAAAGGTCGTGTTGTTGGAGTAGGAGACGTGCGTCGAGTGGTCCGCACTGCCTTTCTTGGTAGTGATGAGGATCACGCCGTTGGCGCCGCGGTTGCCGTAGAGCGCTGCGGCCGAAGCACCCGTCAGCACCGACAGCGACTCGATGTCGTCGGGATTGATGCTCGAAATGCCGTCGCTGTCGCCGACGCCCGCACCTTCGTAATAGTTGTCCGACTGGGGCGAGCGGAGCGACATCATCGGAATGCCGTTGAGTACGTAGAGCACGTTGTTGTCGCCGAAGAGCGATTTGGCGCCGCGCATTACCACGCGGGTCGAACCGCCGGTACCCGACGACGACTGGTTGATGCGCACGCCGGCCACCTTGCCGACCAGACTGTTCACCACGCTTACGTCCTTGACGATGCTGATGTCGTCGCCCGCAATCTGCTGTACGTTGTATGTCAGTGATTTCTGATCGCGCTTGATGCCGAGCGCCGTTACCACGACCGCGCCGATCTCTGCGGTGCTTTCCTGTAGCGCAAGGTTGATGACCGTCTGCGAGCCGACGATCCGCTGCTGGCTCTGGTAGCCGATATAGGAGTAGACGATTTCGGCTCCGCTGCCCGGAACTCGGACCGTATAGCCGCCGTTGACGTCGGTCACGGCAGCGAAATTGCTGCCGGTGACCAGAACCGTCACGCCGACCAGCGGCAGCCCGGCCGCGTCGGTGACTTTGCCGGAGATCGAACGCTCCTGATCGTCTGCGGCGTCACCCCCCCCCACGAACAGGACTACCCGGTTGTCCGTAATCCTATGGGCGATGTCGGTTCCCTTGAGGACGGCCGTGACGACCGAATTGATGTCGCTGCTGGCGATGTGCGCCGAAACGCTCTGCGTTACGTCGATGTCGTTGTTGTAGAAGAAGGTGTAGCGGCTTTGCGTTTCGATGCTTTTCAGCACCTGCGACAACGCCGCATCGTTGAAGTCGAGCCGTATTTCCTGCGGATTATTCTGCGCGGCGGCTTGTGTGGCGAAAGTTGTTATTGCTGTAATTGACAGGCAGATGCGAACAGCGAGTCGGGTCTGAACGCAAAATTTTCGGCAATAAGTCTTGAACTTATCAAAATTTGTCATACCTTTACTGATTGATGGATTGATAGATCCGTGCGGGTAGCGGCCCGCCGGGTTTGTTTTTGATTCATTAAGGGAGCGGGAACTTCGGCAGAGGTTCCCGTGTTTTTTTATGACAGGCTTATTTCATAGGCAGGTTCGGGTTTTAGGTTGTTTGCAGTAGGTTCGGTTTTTATTTGAGGATGATCGTATCCTCCTCGCGTTCGTAAGTGAACGGTGTGGTTATTCGGATGACTTCGAGGATCGATTCCAGCGAATCCCCGAAACGGAACTCTCCGGTAAATTTCTTCCCGATGAACTTGTCGTTCATAATCACGATCTTGACATTGAACATCTGTTCCAGCCGGTGGCATACTTGTGTGAACGGCGTCTGGTGCAGCACCCAGACGTTGTCTTTCCAGCGTACGGGCTCTTTCGAGTCGGAGATCGTGCTGAGTTTCATTTCGCCGCTCTGAATATCATACGAGAGCTGCTGGCTGGGAACCATGCGGATACACTCTCGGCTGAGCCGGCTCTCCACTTCGACGGAACCCTCCAGCAGCGTGGTGGTGATGGTCTCCGAATCGGGGTAGGCCTCGATATTGAATTTCGTACCCAGCACCTTGATCTTCAGATCCCCGGCCCGAACGATAAAAGGATGTTTTTTGTCGTGTGCCACGTCGAAATAGGCTTCTCCCGACAGGAATATCTCGCGGGTCTTGCCGGCGAATTTTTCGGGATAGATCAGTTGTGCGCCGCGGTTGAGCGTAAGCTGCGTGCCGTCGGCCAGCGTCAGGTTCTCCACCTTTTCCCATGCGTTGTTGCGGATGAGCATTTCGGGTGCGGGACGCAGGGCGGTCGCCAGCCAGCCGGAAGTGAGGAAAACGATCATGAGCGATGCCGCGGCCAGCCAGATGCGGTAGGCTTTGGTGTAGTTGCGCTCCGGCCGAGCCTTATTGACTGCGTCGGCGTGGATGCGCGTCATCAGGCGCGCGAGGGAATTCCCTGCGCTGTAACGCTCGTCTGCACAAGGACTTTTTACCTGAATACGGGTGAATAATGAATTGTTGTCGTTCGTATGTTTCGAATCAGTCATTGGGTTCCGTCTATTGTCCGTTTACAAATAAGACAAGACGGACCTGAGAAACCACTAAGCCGATTTGCGATTTTTTCAGATTTTTTTCAGGAAAGGGGCTGCGGCGGCCTTCAGACGGCGCATGGCGATGGCCAGCTGTCCTTCGACGGTGCTTGGGGAGATGTCGAGTGCCGCGGCGATCTCCCGGTGGCTCATGCCGTCCTCCTTGGCCAGCTTGAAGATGATGCGGCAGCGTTCGGGGAGCTGTTCCACAGCGTCGGTCAGCGCGCTGTTCAGCAGTTGGAAGTCAACCGCCTCGTCCGCCGGGACCGCAGGATCGATGCTGACCTGCAGTTGTACCTGTGTAAAGCCGGACATACGGTTCCGGTAGCCGCTCAGCAGGTAGTTGGTACAACTGTTGCGCACGGCGCGGTAGATATAGGCATTGAAGTTTTCGATGCCGCCGAGCATTCCGCGGCTTTTCCACAGTTGAAAAAAGAGATCGGCGACGACGTCTTCGGCCGCCTGCTGCTGGTGCAGATACATGCGTGCGAACTGGAAAAGCCGGTCGTGATAGTGCAGGTAGAGTTGCTGGAATGCCTCTTCGTTCCCTTCGGTGACTTGCCGGAGAACGTCGTCGAACGCTATTTGTGCACTTTTTTTTGTCATGGATCGGCCCTTAGATCGCATAAGGGTAATTACAAATTTAATTATTTTATTCCGGTTCGCAAATTTTTTACAGATGTAGGCTTCCGTCTGCATCCGCATATCGTTTTCTCCGGTATTCCGGCCGCAGCGTTTTTTCATCGGCAGAATCCGGGCCTATAGCCGGTATTTTGCAGTTGACTGCGGATCGCCGCAGCTTTTTTTCGCCGGACGAACCGGAAGCGGTTATCATATATATAAGAGTGGGACGGGGAAGGGGACGGACGCATGCCATTCAGCGATTTCAGGCGGAAATCAGGAACCTTCCGTGCCGCTTTATCCAGTCGGGGAGGGGGCCGGCGGAGATTCTTGGGGGGCAACTTTTTCGGAACCGGGTTTTCTAGTCTGAAAATAATAAGCTATTTTTACTCCATTGAATTTTGCAATCCCACGATGAAAGACCGCAACGTCATTACCCCCCCCCTGCATAAGGAGGCCGAGTTCGGCGAGCTTTATAAACGCTACAAAGCCCGTTTCGAAAGTTTTGCCGTCGGATATGTGCAGGACAGGCTCATCGCCGAGGATGTCGTCGCGGATGCTTTCATCTACTATTGGGAAAACCGCTCCCGGCTCGATGCGGACTGCAATGCCGCGGCCTATATCCTCACGACCATACGCCACAAATGCCTGAATTACCTGCGGGCCCTGCAGGTGCGGATGCGGGTCCACAACGAAGTGGGGGACCTTCAGCGTCGCGTGGTGAGCGAGAATATCCGCTCGCTGGAGCTTTGTGATCCTCAACACCTTTTTGCCGGCGAGATCGAGAAACTGGTGCGTGATTGCATGGCTGAAATGCCGGAACTGACGCGGCAGGTTTTCACGGCCCGGCGCATCCACGGCAAGTCCTACCGCGAAATCGCGGCCGAGTGCGGGATCACCGAGCGCCGTGTGGAGACCGAGCTTGAGAAAGCGCTCGGAAAACTGCGCGAAGTCCTGCGTGATTACCTGCCACTGGTGCTTGCCGCAGGCGTTCTGGAGCGCATTCTGCGATAAAATCAAAAAAAATGCTCTTTTTTCCGGGAAACCGGGCCGCCGGGGTGCTTTATTAATGTAAAGCCCCGGAACGGGCGTGTCGTAATATGGAAAAAGAGACCTTATATCGTTTTTATAAAGGCGAAGCCACCTCCGACGAACAGCGGCGTCTGATGGAGTGGCTCGATGCCGATCAGGAAAACCGGCGTATCTTTGACCGCGAACGCGGAATGTACAATGCATTGCTGCTGTTCGCTCCGGAGGAAAAGGCCGCGCGCGGCCGTCTGCTGAATTGGCGCCGTGTAACGAGGTATGCCGTACAGGCGGCGGCCGTCGTTATATTGGCCGTCGGCATCGGTTGGGGATATGTTTCCTATAAGGAGCGGAGCTGGGCGAATCTTATGACCCGCGTGGCTGCGCCCGAAGGACAGCGCATCAATCTCACGCTGCAGGACGGTACCAATGTGTGGCTCAATTCGGGGGCCGAGATCGAATATCCGTCGCTTTTCGCAGGAAATTCCCGGCAGGTACGGCTTTCGGGCGAGGCGCTGTTCGATGTCAGCCGTGACACCCGCCGGCCGTTCGTGGTTGAGACGTTCGCCTGTAAGGTTGAGGTGCTCGGCACGCGCTTCAACGTCAATGCTGACGAGCGGCACGATGTATTCTCTACGGCGCTCATGCGCGGCAGCGTCCGGGTGAGTTCCCTTGCCGACCCGCAGCAGCAGGTCGTGCTCAAACCCCACGAAAAAGTGCAGTTGAGCGGCGGGCAACTGTCGCTCCGTACGTCGGACGATCCCAACGAATATCTCTGGGCTGAGGGCCTTATTTCGGTGAGCGGCCGCAGTTTTGCAGATATACTCCACCGGTTCGAACACTGTTACGGCGTGCGTTTCGATGTGAAGCTCGACCGTATGCCCGATATCGAAGCGATGGGTAAGATCCGCATTTCGGACGGCATCGAACACGCCCTGCGCATCCTGCAGCGCAGTTGCTCTTTCCACTACGCATACGACCAAGAAACCAGCACGATAACCATATACTGACCGAACGTATAACTTTAAAACTTTGCCTGCCTATGAGATAATCCCGCATTCTATCTTTTGCCGTTATCCCGGAAAAGGAAGCCCGAAACTGTTGGAGCAGCTCCGGGCGGAAAGGACAACGGTCTCTCGCATGATTTGCGACTAACCAAAACTATTATCCTTTAATCTACAAAGATATGAAGAAAAAAAGTATCAGGCAATCAAAGAGTCTGATAATCTCCCTTTTTACTGCGTTTTTGTGCCTTGCCGTCGGGACCGTCCGGGCGCAGGCAGGCCGTGTGACTATTGATATGCAACAGGTGAAAATGACGCAGATAATGGATGAGATCGAAAAACAAACCAAATTTCTGTTTATTTACGACAAGAATATCAGCGTTGATCGCACGGCCAGCGTGCAGGTGCGCGAACAGCCGGTTGCCGAGGCTCTCGCGCAAATGCTTGCAGGCACCGATCTGACGTATGAGATCAACAGTTCGAACATCATTCTTTCGAAGCGTTCGGCGGATGCGGCGGCATCCTCATCCCTGCACAATGTCGCGGGTGTGGTGCTCGATGCACACGGACAACCCATTATCGGCGCGTCGGTCGTTATCAAAGGTACGACGATCGGTATCAGCACTAATGTCGACGGCAGTTTCGGACTGCAGATTCCCGCTTCGGTGAAGGACCCGGTGCTCGTGGTCAATTATTTGGGCTGCGAACCGCAGGAGATCGCTGTGGGAAGCCGCGCCGATTTCCGTATCACGATGGTCGAATCGGCCGTCGCGCTGGATAACGTGGTGGTGACGGCCCTCGGTATCAAACGTCAGGAAAAGGCGCTCTCGTACAACGTCCAGCAGGTGAAATCCGAGGACATCGTTACGGTTAAGGACGCCAACTTCATGAACGCCCTCAACGGCAAGGTCGCCGGTGTGCAGATCAACTCTTCGGCGGCGGGCGTCGGCGGCGCGGCCCGCGTGGTAATGCGCGGTGCCAAATCGCTCTACAAGGACAACAACGCCCTCTATGTGATCGACGGTATTCCGATGTCGAACGTCAGCTTCGGCTCGAATGACGACGGCCTGCAGGGCAATTACATGGGGTCGGACGGCGTGGCGGACATCAACCCCGACGACATCGAGTCGATTTCGGTACTGACCGGCCCTTCAGCCGCGGCTCTCTACGGTTCGGACGCTGCCAACGGCGTGGTGCTCATCAACACCAAGAAGGGACAGGCCGACAAAACGTCGGTGACCTTCTCCAACAGCACCACCTTCTCGTCGCCTTTCGTGATGCCCCGCTTCCAGAATACCTACGGCAATGTTTCCGGGTCCTACCAGAGCTGGGGCGACAAAACCTTGCGCCGCTTCGATCCCGAAGGATTCTTCAACACGGGTTCGAACGTCAACAACTCCCTGACCTTCTCGACGGGTACGCAGAAGCACCAGACCTATTTTTCGGCCGCGACGACCAATGCCCGCAACATCCTGCCCAACAGCGGCTACAACCGCTACAACTTCACGTTCCGCGACGTCACCAAGTTCCTCAAAGACAAGCTGACCGTCGATCTGAGTGCGAGCTACATCCTGCAGGACAACAAGAACATGATCGCAGCGGGCAAATACTTCAACCCGCTGCCGGCGCTCTATCTCTTTCCGCGCGGCGACGACTTTGACAACGTGCGTCTCTACCAGCGTTGGGACGAATCGCGCAACCTCTATACGCAGGCATGGGATTACGGTTCGGGCGACATGTCGTTCCAGAACCCCTACTGGATCATGAATAAGATGATCAACCAGACTAAAAAGCGTCGTTATATGCTCAGTGCCAACCTCAAGTACGACGTAACCGATTGGCTCGACGTGACGGGCCGCGTCAAAGTCGATAACGCCGATATGGACATTACCGAGAAGCGCTATGCCGGCACCGACACCAACTTCGCGGGCGAGAAGGGTATGTATTCGATCATCAAGCGTAACGACCGTCAGATCTATGCCGATGCCATCGCCAACATCGATCTTACCTTCGCCGGGGACTACCACCTGAGCGCCAATGTCGGTGCGTCGCTCAAGGACGTCCGCATGGATTTCATGGGCTGGGGTGGCGACCTGCGCAAGATTCCCAACTTCTTCTCGATTACCAATATATCGACCACCAACTACAAGGAGCGTGAGGACGGTTCGCACATTCAGTCGCAGAGCATCTTCGCCAACGTCGAGCTGGCGTGGAAGAGTATGCTTTACCTGACCGTCACCGGCCGCAACGACTGGGAATCGGCTCTCGCCTTCTCGAAATACAAGTCGTTCTTCTATCCTTCGGTCGGACTTTCGGCCGTCGTTTCCGAGATGGTCGATATGCCGGAATGGTTCTCCTTCCTCAAGGTGCGCGGTTCCTATTCGGCCGTAGGCTCTTCCTATGCGGCCTACCTGACCAAACCCTACTATGATTACAAGGGACAGACGCACGAATGGGACTCGCTTCACCGCTTCCCCAACGAGAACCTCAAGCCGGAGAAGACCAAATCGTGGGAAGTAGGTCTCAATGCCCGTTTCTTCGGCGGCAAGCTCAACTTCGACGCTACATGGTATCGTTCGGATACCTTCAACCAGACCTTCGAATCGACCCCTTCGTCCACGTCGGGTTATTCGTTGGTACTCGTGCAGGCCGGTCAGGTCCGCAATTCGGGTCTCGAAATGCTGCTGAACTACCATAATACGTGGCGTGACTTCACATGGAACACGAGCGTGACCTACACGATGAACCGCAACAAGATCATCAGGCTCGCCAACGGTGTCATCAGCCCCGTCGACGGACAGCCTATCGATATGCCCTATCTGGAGAAGGCGACCCTCGGCGACGCCGGTTCGCCGCAGGTCATCCTCTACGAAGGCGGCACGATGGGCGACCTTTACATCAACCGCGAACTGCGCACCGACCTCAACGGAAACATTTATGTCGATCCGCAGACCAACAAGGTAGAACTGACCACCACCGAGCGCCGCAAGGTCGCCAGCCTGCTGCCCAAGGGCAATATCGGCTGGAGCAACAGCTTCGCATGGAAGGGGCTGAACCTGAATGTGATGTTCGCGGCCCGTCTGGGCGGTTCTGTCGTTTCGAATACCGAGGCGTTCCTCGACTACTACGGCGTTTCGGAGCGTTCGGCGGCGGCCCGCGAAGCAGGCGGCGTGCGGATAAACAACGGCATGGTCGATGCCCAGAATTACTATCAGACCATCGGTGCCGGCACGGGTGCCGGCGCATACTACATTTACGATGCGACCAACGTACGTATGCAGGAGCTGTCGCTGGCCTATACGCTGCCCAAGCGCTGGTTCCGTCAGAAGATGGCAATGACCATTTCTCTCGTGGGCCGCAATCTGTGGATGATTTACAACAAGGCTCCGTTCGACCCCGAACTGACGCCCTCGACGGCCGACAACTTCCTGCAGGGCGTGGACTACTTCATGCTGCCCAGCTTGCGGAACATCGGATTTACCGTGAAGTTACAATTCTAAAATCCTGACCAAGATGAAAGCAAACACTATAATTCGTCGGTTCGGCCGTTTTGCGGCTTGTGTGGCCATGCTCGCCGCCGCGGCCTGCACCGGTAATTTCGAAGATTACAATACCAAACCTTTCCGCCCGTCGGACGACGACCTGAATGGCGACAACGTCGGCGTGGGCATTCTTTTTCCCGCGATGATGGAGTTCGTCACCCATTTTCAGGTCAATGCTTCGCAGATGCACGATGTGCTTGTGGCCGACGAACTGGGCGGTTACGCCTCTGCCGTGAAGTCCTACCAAGGACAGAACATCGCTACCTACAATCCGTCGGACAAATTCAACGACTATATTTTCGAGCAGACATTCGCCAATTTCTACGGCAATTACTTCAAGGTCGAGACCCAGACCGGCGGCGAGGGTCCCGTTTACCAGCTGGCCCGTATCCTGCGCGTGGCGGCCATGCTGCGCGTGACCGACGCCTACGGTCCGATTCCCTATTCGAAGATGCAGAACGGCACCTTCTCGGTGCCTTACGACAGCCAGCGCGATGTCTACATGGCGATGATCGACGATCTGGATGCGGCGATGGAGACGCTCTACACGTTCGCGTCGGCCGGAGACGGCATTCTGATGCGCGATTTCGATATCAGCTCTTTCAAGGGCGATTCGCGGCTGTGGGTGAGCTTCGCCAATACACTCAAACTGCGGATGGCCATTCGCATGAGCGGTGTGGAGCCGGAAGCGCGCCGCATCGCCGAAGAGGCTGTGCGCGATATGGCGACATACGGTCTGATAGACGCCAATGCCGAGAACCTGAGCTTCTCGTCCGATTCCCGTCAGAATCCGTTCTACACGCAAGCGACCAGTACTTCGTGGCAGGACCTGCGGTCGAACGCCAGCATCGTGATGTACATGAACGCCTACGAGGATCCGCGCCGGGCTTCCTATTTTTCGAAGTCGGGCTACGACGGGATCTACGTCGGTGTGCGTGCGGGCATTCAGAATGTGACGCCGACCGACTATGCGACCTACTCTTATCCGCTCTTCGCCGAAAAGGACCCCGTGCCGGTGATGTACGCTTCGGAAAGCTGGTTCCTGCGCGCCGAGGGCGCTCTGCTGGGCTGGACGATGGGCGACACGGCCGAAAATCTCTATAACACGGGTGTCAAAACCTCGCTCGAACTTTGGGGAAACGGCTCTTCGTACGAGACTTATATCGCTTCCGAAACGGCTCCCGCGCTCTCCTATGCGGATCCGCGCAACAAGCATAACGTTTCGGATTTCGGTACGGCCGTATCGGTCAAATGGGCTGACGACGGCAACGAACTGGAGCGCATCATCACCCAGAAATGGATCGCCAACCATATGATTGGCCACGAAGCATGGGCCGACGTGCGCCGGACGGGCTATCCCCGCCTGTTGCAGGTGGTCAACAACCTGAGCGGCGGCATGTGGGGCAATGTAGACAGCAGCAAGGGGATGCGCCGCCTGCACTATCCCCAGTCGGAGTACGACAATAACCGCGAGAACGTACTCAAGGGCGTCGAATTGCTCGGCGGCAGTGACCTGCACGGCACCGATGTGTGGTGGGCGAAGAAATAAGACCTTAAAATGAAAATACCAAGTGTGATATGAAAAAGAAGATAATTTCCCTGATGATAGCGGTCCTCGCGGCCGGGGCCTTTGTCTCGTGCAGCGACTGGACCGAACCCGAAGCGCGGGACTTCACGCAGCACAAGCCCGCATCCTATTACGAGAACCTGCGTGCATGGAAAGCCGACAAGAGCCATCCAATCGCCTTCGGTTGGTTCGGCGGCTGGGACCCCACGGGGGCCACGACGGCGACCAGCCTGATGGGGATTCCCGACAGCGTTTCGCTGGTGGCCAACTGGGCGACTTTTTCCCTTACGCCCGAACAGATGGAAGAGGTTGTTCAGGTCAAGAAGCTGAAAGGTACCGACGTGGTCGTGACCATCCTGCTGACCAACGTCGGCGCCAAGGCGACGCCCGAAGAGGTGACCGCCGGTGTCGAGGATACATGGGAGCAGGTGCGCCTGATGCGCGAGTATTGGGGCTGGACGGACGATGCAGATGCCGCCCAGATCGAGGCGGCCATCCGCAAATACGCCAACGGGTTGGTCGACGAGGTGCTCAAGTACGGCTATACGGGTCTCGACCTCGACTATGAACCCGGTTTGGGGTCTTACCACAACGGCAATATCGTGATGAATCAGTCCCAGCAGGGCGATATCTATGCCGGCACCTCCCCCTCGCAGCGTACGACGTGGTTCGTCGATGAATGCTCCAAACGTCTCGGTCCGAAATCGGGAAGCGGCAAACTGCTGATCGTTGACGGACTGGTGTCGTCGATGCCTAAGGAGACAATCGAATGCTTTGATTACTATATTCTGCAGACATACGCTTTGACAGCCCAGTCTTCGCTGGATTCCTACCGTTTGGCCGGGCTGGTCAACGCCTTCGGTGACATAATCGACGAGGAGACCATCACCAACCGCACTCTTGTTACCGAGAATTTCGAACCCGAAGCGATGTGGAAATACGGCGGAACGAGTTGTCGCCTTCCGGACGGGACCTACACCAATTCGCTGCAGGCCATGGCGCTCTGGCAGCCTGCCAACGGATTCCGCAAGGGCGGCATCGGTGCTTACCAGATGCAGAACGACTTCAAGAACGATTGTTACAAGTATTTCCGTGCCGCCATCAACGCCATGGACAAGTTGGAAAAGGGCGGAACGGAAGCTGACGACCAGCAATAATAAAACCGAATGAGATTATGAAAAATATGCTGAATATCCGCACCTGCCGGGCCTTATTCGCAGGTGCGCTGCTGACCGGTCTCGTTACCGGCTGCGACAATGCCGATCTCGGTGCGCTCGACAATGCCGCCTATATCAAGGAGGCTCAGAAAGCGTCGAGTACGACCGTCAAGGTCGAGGATGACGGCGGTAAGACTTCGCTTACCGTTCGTCTGGGCGGCAAGGGCGATACAGAGACCGCTTTCCGCTTCGAGATGAATCCCGACGTGCTGGAGCGTTATAATGCACTTAACGGAACTTCGTACGTACAGTTGCCGGAAACCTGTTTTGAACTGCCGGCCGATCCTGTCATAGTTCCGGCCGGCGAAGTGGCTGCCGCACCTGCACAAATCGACATCCTGCCCTTCACCGAAGAGATGGACGATTCGGGTTCTGTCTACGCTCTGCCCGTGACGCTGCGCTGCGTAAGCGGCGGTATGAAGATGTTGGGCGATGCATCCGATTTCCTGATCGTCTGCGAGCGCAAGAAGATTATTCCCGTTCCGATCTTCAATAGCGAATACCGGACCGGAGGCTTCAGCAAACTGAACCGTGTGATGCTGAACATGAAGGATGCGCCCATCACCTTCAATGCCTATACCATCGAGTTCAAGATGTACAAAGAGGAGTTCACGGCCCGTAACTACATGATCGTCGGTTTCGACAACGGCGAGGGAAATATCAACAACCGTATGTGGGTCCGCTTCGAGGCTTCGTCCACCACTTCGGATGTGGTGAACCGCTGGATGCAGATGAACACCATGGCCCAGCCCGGCCAAACTGCCGTGACGCCCTGCGAGGCGAAGAAGTGGCAGCATGTGGCCATCGTCTTCGACGGCGCTGCGACGAGCCTTTACCTCGATGGTGAGCAGGTCGTACAGAAATCGGCTCCGCGCAATACCGTTACGTTCAAGTATTTTGCCCTGCTGCCGCAGCCCAGCTACTGCAATACGACCATCTCGTTCAGCGAAGTGCGCCTGTGGAACGTGGCCCGCACCTCCACTCAGCTCAAGAACAACGTGAATAACGTCGATCCCAAGAGCGAAGGCCTGCTGGGCTACTGGAAGATGAACGAGGGGCACGGTTACACGTTCGAAGACGCCACGGGCAACGGCAATACCGCCGAATGCGAATATTCGACTGCCGGTGACTTGTGGGACCCGCAGTCTTACGGCCCTGCGACCGGATTGGAATGGGCGCCCGACATGGACAATATGTAGTTTTGCATCGTTCGTCCTTTTTTGCTAATTTAGAACCGAGTTAATGGAGCGCAGGGGGCCTGCAATACGCCCCTGCGCTTTTTCAGCGATAAAAACTACTGGAATATGGAAAAAAGACTCTTTCTGCTCGGCGGATTGGCCGCCGTCGCTGCGACGGGATGCGCCCGGCAGTCCGAAGCGCCGGCCCGTCCGATGAACATCCTCTATATCATGACCGACGACCATACGGCGCAAATGATGAGCTGTTACGATACGCGTTACGCTTCGACGCCCAATCTCGACCGCATCGCCGCCGAGGGCGTGCGTTTCACCAACAGTTTCGTCGCCAATTCCTTGAGCGGTCCCAGCCGCGCCTGTATGCTTACGGGCAAGCATTCCCACAAAAACGGTTTTTACGACAACACGACCTGCGTCTTTGACAATACGCAGCAGACTTTCCCCAAGCTGTTGCAACAGGCCGGATACGAAACGGCCGTCGTCGGCAAATGGCATCTCGAAAGTCTGCCCACCGGGTTCGACCATTGGGAGATCGTTCCCGGACAGGGCGATTACTACAATCCCGATTTTATCCGCCAGACGGGTGATACGGTGCGTTCCGAAGGGTACATTACCAACCTTATTACCGACAAGAGTCTCGATTGGCTGCGTTCGGGGCGTGATCCGGAGAACCCTTTCTGTCTGCTGGTGCATCATAAGGCCCAGCACCGCAATTGGATGGCCGACACCTGCAATCTGGCGCTTTACGAAGAGCTGGACTTTCCGCTTCCCGATACTTTTTTCGATGATTACGAGGGGCGTCCGGCCGCCGCAGCGCAGGAGATGAGCATTATGAAGGACATGGACCTGATCTATGACCTCAAAATGTGGCGGCCCGATAAGCGGAGTCGCCTGAAAGGCACCTACGAAGCGTTTGTCGGGCGGATGAATCCCGAACAGCGGGCGGCGTGGGACCGATTCTATACGCCGCTGATCGAGGATTTCTACCGCCGCAATCCGCAGGGCCGTGAACTGGCTCAATGGAAATTCACGCGTTATATGCGTGACTATATGAAAGTACTGAAATCGCTCGATGACAATGTCGGCCGACTGCTGGATTATCTCGACGAGTCGGGGCTGGCCGAAAACACGCTGGTGGTCTACACTTCCGATCAAGGCTTCTACATGGGTGAGCACGGCTGGTTTGACAAGCGTTTCATGTACGAGGAGTCGTTCCGCACGCCGTTGGTGATGCGTCTGCCGGGCGGTGCCCGCGGCGACATCGTCGAAATGGTGCAGAATATCGACTATGCGCCGACATTCCTCGAACTGGCCGGAGTCGCCGTGCCCGCCGATATGCAGGGCCTCTCGCTGCTGCCGTTGCTGAAGGGCGGGCATCCCGCCGACTGGCGCAGGTCGCTCTATTACCATTTTTACGAATATCCTGCCGAACACATGGTCAAGCGCCATTACGGCGTGCGTAACGACCGCTGGAAGCTGATCCACTTCTACAATGACATCGACCAATGGGAGCTTTACGACCTGCAGGAAGATCCGCACGAACTGCGGAACCTTTACGGCCTGCCGGAATATGCTGTGCCCCGGCGGGAAATGACGGAGGAGCTGGTGCGCCTGCAGACTCAGTACGGCGATACGCTGGCTCTGCGCAGGAACGGACGTGTAACGGCCGCAAACGGCAATTGATCGTGACCGGGCGCATGACACTTGTTCGCATTTATACTGCGTTGGCTGTGGGAATGTGGCTCATGGCCTGCACCGGGCCTGCGCCGGATGAACGGCCCGTGCTGATTCCCGCTCCGCAGAAAACGATATGGGGCGACGGGACCTACCGGCTCCCTGAACGGTTGCAGTTGGGCATCGCCGATACGGCTCTCATTGCCGCGGCCGGCTACGTGAACGAGGTGCTGGCGCCCTATGGCACTGTCGCCGTAGATCGGTGCGACCGGGGAGATATCGTGTTGGAACTCGATTCGGCCGCCTTGCCGCCTGAAGGGTACCGCCTGTCGGTGACGCACGCCGGCGTACGGATCGGGGGCGGTTCCTACCGGGGCGTCGTCAATGGCATCGCCACGCTGCGGCAGCTGCTGCCAGCGAAAGCCGGAAGCGGAGCGAAGATTCCTTATGCGGAGATCGCCGATCGGCCGGCGTTCGGATGGCGCGGCGTGATGCTCGACGTGAGCCGGCACTTTTTCGACAAAGAGGAGATTTTTACGCTGCTGGACCAGATGGCCCGGCTCAAGCTCAACAAATTTCATTGGCATCTGACCGACGATCAGGGCTGGCGGATTGAGATTCCGTGTTATCCCGAACTCACGCAAGAGGGGGCATGGCGGCTTTTCAACCGGCAGGACACGTTGTGCATGGGCCGCGCGGCGCGGGAACAAAACGACGATTTCCTGCTTCCCGTCCGGCGGCTGTGGACCGATGGCGCCGACACGCTTTACGGGGGATATTATACACGGAAAGATATCCGCGAGGTGGTGGCCTATGCCGCGGTTCGGGGTATCGACGTGATTCCCGAAATCGACATGCCCGGCCATTGCTTGCAGGCCATCGACAGCTATCCGTGGCTGGCCTGTTTCGGACGCGGTTCGTGGGGGCAATCCTTCTCCTCGCCGCTGTGCGTGGGCAAGGACCGGACGCTGGCGTTCTGCGAAAGTGTCTGGGAAGAGCTTTTCGAACTTTTCCCCTATGAATATGTTCACATGGGCGGCGACGAGGTCGATAAGAGCAACTGGAAACGTTGTCCCGACTGTCAGACCCGTATGCGTGCCGAAGGGTTGCCCGACGAAGCGGCTCTGCAGGCGTGGTTCATGCATCGTATGCAGCGCTTTTGCGAAGCCCGCGGACGCCGCATGATCGGCTGGGACGAGATACTGGAAGGCGGAGCCGTTCCCGGCGCCACGGTCATGTGGTGGCGGCCGTGGGAACCGCAGTCCGTGAGTGTGGCCACCCGGCAGGGCTGTGAGGTCGTCCTCTGTCCGCAGTCGTGGTTCTATTTCTCGCTGGAAGAGGACGCAAACTCGCTCGCGCGCATCTGTCGCTTCGATATGCTGCCGGACTCGCTGTCCGATGCGCAGAAAAGACAGATCAAAGGCGTGCAGGGCAACCTCTGGACCGAAAAAATCCCCACGTGGTCCCGTGCGGAATATATGTTTTACCCGCGCCTGCTCGTTCTGGCCGAGAAAGGGTGGACCGAACCGGGCAAGTTTGACGAGGACGCTTTCATGTCGCGGCTGCTGGACTATTGCCGACGGCTGGATGACGAGGGTGTCAACTATCGGATTCCGTCGCTGACGAATTATCATGCTGTCAGCGTCTTCACCGATTCGGTCCGGACTGCCGTCGTCTGTCCGCTGCCCGGTGCCGTTTTGCGCTATACACTTGACGGCTCGGTGCCGACCGTAAACTCGCCGCGTTACGACGCCCCGCTGCTTATCCGCGACGATTGTACGCTGCACATCCGGCCCTACCATGCCGACGGCCGTACGGGCGACTGGATAACCGTTCGCTATGAGAAGCAGGATTATGCGCGGCCTTTGGAGCCGCGGGACACTGAACCCGGTTTGTGCGTCGATTGGTACTTCCGCCGTTTTCCCGGTTGCGACGCGATCGGCGTTCCGGAGACTCTTTACGCTGCCGGCGGCCGTTGTGTCGTCGATTCGGTCTGTTTCCCTCGTGCGGCTGCCGGCCGCCGGGCCGTCGGGATGATTTTCCGGGGGTATATCGACATTCCGGCAACCGGGATCTACACCTTTGCGCTCGCTTCCGACGACGGCGCCATCCTGCGTATCGGCGGCAGGGTGGTGGTTGATAACGACGGAGAACATCCTCTGCTCGAAAAGAGCGGACAGGCTGCGTTGTCTGCGGGCCTGCATCCGCTCGAACTGCGCTATTTCGATTACAACGGCGGCGAGATTCGTCTTGTCCTGCTCGGCGACGACGGTGCCCGCCACCCGCTCGATACCGACCTGCTCCGCCACGATCCGTGAGGATTGTACTTTCGGTTTAAAGTCGTGTGATTGTCAATGCGTGTGCGAATTGTTTGCAGGAAGCTAAAAAACAAGGGGTCGCAATATTTTGCAACCCCTTGTTTACAATAGTGGAGAATACGAGAGTCGAACTCGTGACCTCTTGCATGCCATGCAAGCGCTCTAGCCAACTGAGCTAATCCCCCAATGCAGGTGCAAAGATAATCGGATTTTTTTATTTCTGCAATTTACGCTCGGAAAAAATCGCCGAAAATGAATTTTTACCGTAAAATCCGCCGCAGATCCGCATCCGGATCGTATCTGGACTGCGGGCAGAGCCGTTCTGGGCTGCATCAGGTACGCATTCAGATGCGTTTATGGCGGTATTCGGACCGTATACCGGACCGTATACCGAGCCGCATCAACTGTGGCGGGATAGCTTCTGAACGGCATCCGAGCTGTAGCCGGCCTGTATACAGAGCTGCATTAACCGTAGCGAGACTGCATCCGAACTGCGTCCGAACCGCATCCGATCTGTAGTCGGACTGCATGCAAGCCGCATAGGGAACTGCATTGACGGCCCTCGCCGGGTATGTCGCCGGAAATACCGCCGGCTCATCGTTGACGGTTCCCGGCGTCGCCGGGGCATATGAAATCTCCGATTTTTGCGTTATTGAATAGAGCCGGGCCATGAAAACGATTCGGAAAGCAAGGATCGGAACGGCTGTTGCACTGATGTTCGGCATTGTAGCTTCGGCCGGCAGCCTGCGGCGACTGAAAAACAGTATACTATGAAAGCAATCGAACTGACGACAACGGAATTCCAGAAGCGGATTTATGACTTCCGCGCCAATCCGGAATGGAAATACGAGGGCGATCTGCCCGCCGTAATCGATTTTTACGCCCCGTGGTGCGGTCCCTGCAGGATGATGGGGCCTGTTATGGAGTCGCTGGCCGAAGAATATGCCGGGAAGGTCCGCATATATAAGGTGAATGTGGACAAGGAAAAACGGCTTGCGGCGATATTCCGCGTGCGGAGCATTCCGACGTTCCTGTTTATTCCCATGTCCGGTGAACCGAAGCACGCCAACGGAGCCATGGAGATCGCCCAAATGCGCCGGATCATCGACACCACGCTTCTCGAACACTGAATCGGTCCACGGCCGCAAGGACACACGGTATGAAGACATGCTTCTTGCCTTTTATGACTTTGCGGAGGGGGGCAGCAGCAGGCTGCGCCCGCTCTGCATAAAACCTCCGCCTTGTTGCGATGGATGCCGTTCGGACGCGGGACCTGTTCTTGCGAACGCTTCTCGAAGCCCTTTCACCCATATGCCTGCTGTCGGAACCAGCGTATGCGGCATTTTGGTTGCCGGAAACGGGAGATATGCTCTGAAATAAGAAACAGCCGGAATTTCCGGCTGTTTCTTATTGAACTGTAACGAATTTTCAGGGACAGCATCCTTCCGGGATTGACGCCCTTCCGGAACAGGCTCCCCTCAGCATCAGCATCCTGCCGGGTGTCGTTCTGTCCTTCGGGGGAGGGCCTGCGGACGCACTTTCTGCTGCGTCCCGCACGTGGTCCGGCCTGCCGTCCTCGCAGGCTTTCGTCCCGCAATTTTCCGTGATCCGGCCTGCCGTCCTCGCAGTTTCTCGTCCCGCGATTTTCCGTGGCTCGGTCTTCCGTTACTCGATCTCCCAAGTCGCGCCCGAATGCAGCAACTCGTCCACCGAGTGGATTTTGCTCTGGGCTTTGACCTCCTCGACCTGCCGGGCGACCTCGCGGTCGTAGACCGTGGCGTCCTCGACGGCCCGGATTACACCCAAGGCGACGGGGTAGTCGGGGTACTTCATCGCCGCCAGCATCGAGTGGAGCGTCGTGTCGCGCTGGTGGGCGTCGTGCGTCAGCACGTCGTCCAGCGTGTAGCCGTCCTCTCCGACGGTTACGACCTTCAGCTTCATGTTCTCGAAGACGATGCCCTTCTGCTTGTCGGCTCCGAACAGCATCTTCTCGCCGTGGCGCAGCGTTACGGTGCGCTCCGCACGCGTGGCCTTGTCGGCGGCGAATTCACCGTGGGTCTTGTCGTTGAATATCACGCAGTTCTGCAGGACCTCGACTACCGACATGCCTTTGTGCATCGCGGCGGCCACCATGCACTCCTTCGAAAGTCCCACCTCCATGTCCACCGACCGGGCGAAGAACGTGCCCTTGGCGCCGATCACCAGTTCGCCGGGGTTGAACGGCTTCTCGACCGTGCCGTAAGGCGAGGTCTTGGTGATTTTGCCCAATTTCGAAGTGGGGGAGTACTGGCCTTTGGTCAGGCCGTAAATCTCGTTGTTGAACAGAATGACGTTGAGGTCCACGTTGCGGCGGATGGCGTGGATGAAGTGGTTGCCGCCGATGGCCAGCGAGTCGCCGTCGCCCGTGGTGACCCAGACGTTGAGCCGCGGGTTGGCGACCTTGACGCCCGTCGCCACGGCGTTTGCGCGGCCGTGTACGGAGTGGAACCCGTAGGTTTTCATGTAGTAGATGAAGCGCGACGAGCATCCGATGCCCGACACGAACGTGAACATGTTGTGCGGCGTGTCGGTGGCGTCGGCTATTTCGGGCAGCGCGCGCTGCACGGCGTTGAGGATGGCGTGGTCGCCGCATCCGGGGCACCAGCGTACCTCCTGATCGCTTTTGAAATCCGCTGGGGTGTATTTGTATTCTGCCATGGCGTTACTTCAATAAGGATTCGAATTTTTCTTTCAGTTCTACGACCGTAAAGGGCAGGCCCTCGCATTTGTTGTACTGTTCGTAGCGGAACTCCTGCAGGTTTTGGCGCAGGTAGTTGGCGAACTGACCTTCGTTCAGCTCGCAGACGACGATCCGGCGGAATTTCGCGAAGATGTCGCGCACGCCGTGCGGCAGCGGGTTGATGTAGTTGAAATGTGCGAGCGACACGCGTTTGCCTTCGGCGCGCATCTGATCGACGGCGTTCTGCAGATGCCCGCGCGTTCCGCCCCATCCCACGACGAGCAGGTCGCCTTCCGGGTCGCCCCATACGGTTTGTGCGGGAATGTCGTCCGCGGCTTTGGCCACCTTCGCGGCGCGCGTCGAGACCATCTTCTGGTGGTTGGCCGGATCGTGCGAGATGCAGCCCTTTACGCAGTCTTTTTCCAGACCGCCCACGCGGTGCTCCAGCCCTACCTTGCCGGGGAACGCCCAGCCGCGGGCCAGCTTTTCGTCGCGCACGTAGGGCATGAATCCGCCTTCAGGCGCGTCGTCTACGATCGGCGGCTGGATCGCCGGGTAGTCCTTCATCGAGGGAATGCGCCACGGCTCCGAGCCGTTGGCGATGAAGCCGTCGGTGAGCAGGATCACGGGCGTCATGTGCTCCATCGCCAACCGTCCTGCCTCGAACGCATAGTGGAAACAGTCGCTGGGCGACGATGCCGCCACGACGATCACCGGGCACTCTCCGTTGCGGCCGTAAAGGGCCTGCGAGAGGTCGCTCTGCTCGGTTTTGGTCGGCAGACCCGTCGAGGGGCCTCCGCGCTGTACGTCCACGACCACCAGCGGCAGCTCGGTCATCACGGCCAGTCCCAGCGCCTCGCTCTTGAGCGAGAGTCCGGGACCCGACGTGGTCGTCACGGCGAAGTTGCCGGCGAACGCCGCGCCGATGGCGGTGCAGATGCCCGCTATCTCGTCTTCGGCCTGCACGGTCTTCACGCCGAGGTCCTTGCGCTTGGCGAGTTCTTCGAGGATGACCGTCGCCGGAGTGATCGGATACGAACCGCAGAAGAGCGGCAGACCGGCTTTCTCGGCGGCGGCGCACAGGCCCCATGCCGTCGCCACGTTGCCGTTGACGGTGCGGTAGGTGCCCTTTTCGAGCGGCGCCGGGGCTACGGTGTAGGTGTTGGCGAACTGATGGGTGTTGGCCGCATAGTTATAGCCCGCGTCGATCGCCAGCTTGTTGGCTTGGGCCACGACCGGATTTTTCCGTGCGAATTTGGTCTCCAGATATTTGTATGCGTACGCTTCGGGGCGGTCGAAGAGGTAGAAGCAGATGCCCAGCGCGAACATGTTCTTGCACTTGACCACGGCCTTGTTGTCCAGTCCGGTCTCCTTGAGCGCTTCGCGCGTCATCGACGTGATGTCGGGGATGACGACGTTGTATTCGTTCAGTTCAAGCTCCGCGATCGGGTCGAGCGTGGCGAATCCCGCTTTCCTGAGATGCTCTTCGGTGATCGAATCGCCGTCGATGATCACCGTCGCGCCCTGCTTGAGCCATTTGCGGTTGGCCTTGAGCGCTGCGGGGTTCATGGCTACGAGCACGTCGCAGTAGTCGCCGGGGTTGAGTTCGCGGTGACTGCCGAAGTGTACCT
>OGHO01000849.1_pt1 | contig 34510 bp, 35 predicted proteins | sample 1571421 | NCBI WGS metagenome assembly OGHO01 (sample SAMEA2581937, study PRJEB24529) | metagenome | biome: Human gut stool | place: China | collected 2011
CTTCTGCTTTATATAATCACTGCTTTTATATTGCTTCTGTTTTATATAATCGCTGCTCATATATTATATAATTGACGGAATTGTTGAAAATATTCTTGTAATGCCTGAATATACTTTAGTTTAGATTTGCTTTGTTCTTCATTATCTTTAATTTTTATGATGTGCATACTTTTCTCTTGTTGCCATTCCTCCACGTATATGCCGCTCTTGTTTGTTGACATCAAGCACTTTCCTCACTTTTGCAGCAAGTGCAGGATTAATCTCTAAAAGTCTTGTTGTTACATCCTTATGTGCTGTGCTTTTACTTACTCCAAACTGTTTTGCCGCCTTTCTGACTGTAGTATTGTTATCTATTATGTAATTAGCAATATCTATTACCCTTTCTTCAATATAAGTTTTCAAAAATAAAAACCCCTGCATATCTGTTTGTACAGTTTATGCAGGGATTATAAAAATATTCTGTTTTGTTATTTTAGTTATTTTATTTGTTATATTTCTTCAGCAAGCGTGTGAAGCAAGCCTTCACAGCCAGACTTTACATCTTTATATGTTGCTTCAAAATCTCCTGTATACCACGGATCCGCTACATCAAGGCCTGAACCTGCAAATGTAAGCAGCTTATATATCTTTTCATCTGGATCTCCACCTGATATACGCTGCATATTTCTTATGTTCTCTGTATCCATGCCTATTAGATAATCATATTCCTCATAATCATCCAGTGTCATCTGCACTGCTCTATGTGGAATGACCGGTATTCCTTCTGCTTTTAATCTGGCAACCGTCCCATGGTGTGGGGGATTGCCTATCTCTTCACGGCTTGTTGCCGCTGAATTAATATAAAACTGGTCTGATAAACCAGCTTGTTTAACTAAATATGTCATGACACTTTCGGCCATGGTGCTGCGGCAGATGTTGCCGTGGCATACGAAAAGTACTCGAATACTCATATAAACTCCTTTCAAAAGGCGCCTTTCTGCTGCCATTTGCAGCGTTTTGCGCGGTGTTAATTTTTCTTTATGTATTGGTCATTTCTGTACATAAAATGCAAATCTTAGCAAAATTTTGCAAGATGTGTACAGTAATCGTAGTAGAAACGTAGTAAAAGGTGGGGGTACTACTTCTCTCTTACTGCAAATATACCATTCTTTGGGGTAAGTCAAGATACGCACCTATCTGCTTGGCTAATTTTTCTAGTTCCTTATAAATTGACTTTTTTATGGTATAATAATCCTCTCCAAATATTTTTTCTGTTAGGCCAAACATTGCATCGCTAATTATCAAATTGCTCTCCTTTAACACTATTCCCAACTTGTAGTGTGCCATAGAATTTCTAAATCTATCTGATTTCCATTTCGAATTAATTTTTAAAGCGATGCCTAACTTTTGATTTATTTGTTCAATCACACTTATTAAAGAATAATATAAAAGATATCCAAATCTCAGCTTCGTAGGTATCTCATTGTTTATCCATTTTTCAATCCCATATAACAAGAAATTTATCTGGCACAAGATTGACATTAAAACAAACTTGTCACTATATACATTACCAACTGGTGATTTTATAAATCCTCCGTAATCTTGAACCCCAAACTGCAATTCATTATTTACCTGAAAATCAGTCGTTGCATGGAACAAATTAATATATCTACCACCAATTTCACTCATTACCTTTATATACTCACCATTATTCTCACTGTATGAAAAAAACGGTGAATAGCAATGGCACAGAATAGTATTCCCACAAATCACTCCATTTATAGTATCCATTCCATATATATCATATAGCTTAAGAACTTTAGCAATTGGCTTACAGACACTTCCAAAATAATCATCACTTTTACTATAAGCGTTTCCTAACGAAATATATATTTCGTTATAATCCTGCTGCCACATCTTAATGCTATTTCTGATTTGTTCATAAAAAATAGTTTGTGATTCATTAAATAATGGCATGCAGAATTTACATTTACTTGAATTTTTAATAGCCTTTAGCCAATCCTCTGCTCCATCTATAACAACACCCAAATACGGAAGCATAGAAGGTATGTAATTAGATACTTTCGAATTTATATTTTTTATAACCGTATAAATATATCGAAGGTCTTGCTGAATCAAAGAAAATGCTGCCTTCTGTACAGGATTTAATTTCAAGCTATCCACACCAATTCACTCCTTAAAACATGTTATTCTTCTTATGTTTCGGTGATTTGTGTTTAATGATTTTTCAAATACATTTGTTCCTCAATATATTTCTCATATAATTCGATAATATAGGTACACGCCTCCGAGATATGATCTAATTTACGTTGTAAATCATTAACCGAAACTTCACGTCCCACCTCTTTTGGAGTTTTATTCCCATGTGCAATATAATTCCTATTATCAACCATTTCCTGAATGTTTCCTCCAATTTCCGCCCTAGGAAGAATTGCATTATGAATACCAAAAGATTTTGCGATACTCTCTAATTGTCTATATCGTAGGTTTTTGCCATCAGTAGGTACTATTTCATTTGGAATAGAAACGATAGGATTCCGAGTTAATTTATCTGAAATATTCCACCTTTTTTCCCACTTATGTTCATTACCCACACCATATATACTGTCGTATTCTGCGGAAAAAATGAGTGCATACAGCTCATATATACACTCATCAATTTTTACAGATTTAGCATTTAATTCCTCTATCGTTTTCTGAACGACAGTTCTAACTGTTTCTTCATAAATCCCATATATATACACGTAAAACAAACCCTTATTAATTGCTGAAAAATCATCGCTATCATTAATATTACTAAGCCATAATCTTAGTTCGCATATTTTACGAGTCAATTCCTCTTTTATTTCATTAAACACTTTTATCCCTCAAATTTTTTTCTACAGAACTCAATTCTACCTATTACTCTCGGTTTCGAATTTGTAGCTCCTGTAATATATTTTAATAATTCTTTATCTTTTAGCCATTCATCTATTCCTACAGTGTTTATTTTCCCATTATCCATATATGCTAATGCAGCTCCTACTGACACAGCCTCAAAAAGATTAAGTGGTGTATTTTTCCTTCCTTTACTTATACCATGAGGCAAGGCATCATTCAATATTTTGAATACTATTCTGAATAATTTATCATTTTCACTATAATTAAATCCTTTGTCAGCCTTTGACATATAATTATTTAAGAAGTCTTTTACACTATGCTCAAACGAATCCAAATCATACAAATACGCAAAAAATCTCAAAACAAGTTCTTCTCTCGTACCATCATTTTCTTGACTCTCAGATAAATGCACGCAATTCTTAAAATTAGAATCTTTGGATAACTCTTTTAAAAAATCATTAAACCCGCCTCGATAAACACAGCTACGAATTTCCTGAGGTGTAAGATTTACGCCTCCTTTATTCAATCGTTCAAACAAATCAAAGCGCACGTCTTTATCACTTTTATCACTCAACGTAATAACTTTAATACTAGTCAATTTAAACTTATTTTGTACACCTACCGGAAGATCAGCAAATCTCTTATCATTAAAATTAGCTAGTTTTGATAATCCTTTCAATTTTAAGGGCTCAACTTTTTTAGCATTGACTTTCTCTCGTACATTATCATCTCCTGCAAAACAAATCATTGTACTAAGTCTCTGCACTCCATCAATCACTTCCCAAGTTCCATCCACATTTGTTGCCATAAAAAGACTTGGAACCGGAATTCCCAAAAAGAGAGATTCAACTAAACTTGACTGGCGTTCAACATCCCATCTAAACTGTCGCTGATATTCTGGTGCTATATTTATCAGTCCATCATTTACCATACTTAACAACTCTTTAACAGATAAGTCATAGGTATTAAAATCAACTTTCATTTTTTGCTCCATTAATTCTGAGTTTAAATCTATCATAAATATATTCTCCTTTTGCCGTAAAAATATACGTGAATACTCTTATGATAATTATAACATTATTCATTGATTTTTCATAGCATTTTAATCTCCATAGCATTTATGATTATTTCTACATTCACCTCCATCCTTATCAGGTAAATTCAAAAAAAGCTGAGCATCTAGCCCAGCTCAAATTTAACCATTCTCCTATATTGCTTTAAACATCTTCTGTGACACCGGCTTCTCCCCTTGCGTCCGTTCCAGTTCTTTTCTGGCATTCTGCAAGTCCTCCAGCCTTCTCAATTCATCCTCTGCATCCTCAAGGCCTAAATGCGTATAGGTATTAAGTGTAACTCCTATATCACTATGTCCCATAAGATACTGCAGCGTTTTTGGATTCATACCGGATTTCGCCATATTGCTGCAATACGTGTGCCGGCAAACATGCGGCGTAATATTCATATATCACTCTAACTGAATAATAAAGCAAGTCAAATCTGAAATACTTTTACACAAAACACCATATTATTTGCGCACAAATATCTCCCCATATCCTTTAAAATTAAGTCTCTCCGGCAAATACCAGACAAAAAACAATACCCCCTTTGCAATTTCGCGAAAATACGCGTGAGAGGGGGCATCGGTCTTCAGGATGAAAGTTGGTAGAGATTTAAACCACCCCTATTTACATTAATAATATCACATTTCAATTATCTCCTCTGATAATAAAACTATTTCTTCTCGAGCACTAATCCTTCTTTCAACAATCTGTTTTACACGATTGGATATTTCTTCTCTAACTGCTTCAGACTTCGGTATAGGTATTACCACCTCATTAAGGCGCCGACCTAAAGTATCTATAACATCCCTTGTAAATTGCTTTGTTCTAATTTGTCTTTTTACAATATATGAATTTAATAACCCAAGCAATAGATACTCATCAATAAACTCTCTATTTTTTGTTCTTATTTTTATCAACCCACCGCAATATAATATTTTTGTGTCACTTGATGTAATAATGCATGATGTACCTACTAAGTATGTTCCATCCCTTACAATTAATATGTCCCCCGCTTGCACATCCTCTTTATCTGCATATTGTTCGTATATTTCTTCAGATATTCCTTGCTTGGCATCTGCTTTTATTTCCCAATTAGAAAAATCTGAAGTCCTAACAAATGGTATATTTCCCGTACCATATGCCATCTTTCCAATTTCGTCTCCTGTAGACATTTCAATATGCCCATTTTTTTCCAAGTCTCCTACAGAATGCAGATCACACGAAACGGATAATGCACTTAAAGTTTTTGTGATTTCCGGATCATAATATTTTGGAAGAAAAATATTTGACTTGATTTGTTTACTATTTAATTTATATGCAGAAAATTCTCCAAATTCTAATGTTGTTGTATCTTGAACCAACTCATCCAATATATCTTCTACAGACTTTGAAAAAAATTCATTAAATACTGTTAAGTCCCGATTAGCAATTATCTTCTCAATCAACAATGGCATTTGTTTGATCGCGGCTTTAAACTTTATTCTCGTTTCTATTGCATTCTTTGTTTTTTCTATAAGATACTTTTTTCTTTCAGCATTTTTAGGAATTGGTAATATAAGTTCTCTATAACGGTTTCCTAGAGTGTCTATTATATCTGCAGTAAATTGCATATTTTTTATTTGCCTTTGTACCAAACTACAATTTAAACACACAAAAAACAAATAAGGATCTATTACATTTTTATCAACTATTCTAAATTTCAAAATATGAGATTGATAAATCATTGGCAAATCCATCTGGGTAATCATGCTGTTAGTTCCTATTAAATATGTTCCATCTCTTACCAATAAGATATCTCCTGCTTGTACATCTTCTTTATCTGCATATTGTTCATATATAGACTCTGAAACTCCCTGTTTCGGAATAGTCTTTATTTCCCAATTTGTTATATCGGATGTTCTTACAAAAGGTATATTCCCTGTTCCATATGCCATTTTCCCGATCTCATGTCCAGTTTGAACCGTTATTATTTCTCTATCAATTAATTCTCCCAACGAATACAATTCATGTGAAAATTTTAATGCTAATATTTCATCATGCAAATCTGGATCATAATATTTGGGAATAAAAATATTATTTTTTATATCTTTGCTACTAATTTTATAATTGAGCATCTTCCTGTTTCATCTCCTTATACCTTTCTGCAACCAATGGGATTTCATCCAAAACAGTTTTTTCTCCATTTTCCAAATACCTGTATGTCACATTTCCTCTACTGTCATGTCCACACCATTTAACATCACTCATAAAAATATTATAATCTCCACAACTTTCAAAACTCTCATCTTCTTTATATTTCTGACAAATTAAGACACAACACTTAGCATGAGTATTTGGTTGGAATAAATCCTCTGGAAGCGTAACGACTGCCAAAATTTTTGATTTTCTTCGAATATAATCTACAACATATTGATACTTCGGCATTCCAAAAATACTTTCCAATAATACAATCCCCATTCTTCCACCAGGTTTTAGCATTTGAAAACATCTTTCTATAAACAATATCTGTGGTGGTTGTTTATCAACAAGTCCTTCCATCACAAAATTACCATCTCCATCCTGCTTCCATTTATGTCCTAAATCATATAATTCTAGCATTTCAGTTGCATCAATAGAAAGTTTTTTTCCAAAAGGCGGATTTGTAACTATTACATCAAATGTTCCCTCTACAATATCCTCTTTTGTTTTTGCGCTCCAATTTGTAAACTTGTCTAAACTATTTTCACAATGAACACCGCCTCGTCCATCACCTAAAATAGCCAAATATGCTTTTGCCACCTTACTTAGAAAATTATCTTTATCTATTCCTCTGAAATTCTTTATTGCGACTTTTTGTTTTTCTGCTTCGATTTCCGCTTCAGGCCATCCAAGCTCAATCGCTTTTTCTTCCAATTTATTCCATACATATCGGAGAGACTCTACAAGAAAACCACCACTTCCACAAGCAGGATCTAAAATTTTTTCATCGGTATCCGGATCAATCATGTTAATTACCATGTTAACTACATTCCTTGGTGTAAAAAATTGTCCTTGTCCGCCCTTAAGTGAAGGTCCAATGAATATTTCAAAAGCCTCACCTACTGCATCTCTTGAACTATCTTTCAGACTATATAATTGAAGTTCTCCAACAATATACTTTAAACATTTTGCATCTAATAAAACCGAATCAGCAACATCGATAACATCACTATATTGTTTCTTTACTTTATCAAACAGATCTAAAATTCTTTTTCTAACTTCTTCATCATCTTCATCAACGCCTACTCTAAATTTAACTGTGTCTTCTGGCTTGGTGAACCTTTCATCATATATTTTACAAAAAATAAGATTAATGATCTGTGATGCAAATACTTCGTCTCTAGTTATACCAACAGCATTTGCTGCTAAATAATTTCTGATAGCTTTAAAAGTAGGCTTTAGGTTTTCTGCGGGTTTCAAATCCTTTCTTTTAAATTTTCCTATATCTTCTACCCTTTCACCATATCTTGGTATATTAGGAATCTCCTCAAAGAAAATTTTTCCTCCCTTTTCAATTTTATGAAGATACAGTCTTTCTTCACCATTGAACCACACTCCTAAATATGCATTTGAAAAGCGAAGATAGTCTTGTAGTTGACTTAAACCATCTTTTCTACTTTTCTTTTTACATTCAATTATAATATGAATATTATCCTCACTATGTGTTGAACTGTTAAATACAGCTATATCTACAGGATATTCTTTTTTTACATCTGACGGTCTTACTTTCACTCGATACTGCGGTCTCGTATGAATGTTTTCTTTAGGATATCCATAATCGTCTACTAATATCTTTGAAAAAGGCTGAACTGCTTCTATCTCCTCTGGAGTTTCTTTTACCTGAATTCCAGAAATATAATCAAATATATATCCTTCTTTTAATTCTTCCATTAACCTCAATCCTCCATTTTATTATCTAATCTTTTTTCAGCTATTACCTTATCAGCTTCAATCAAGGCTGTTCTTCGAACAAATTCACTATACGATGCATATGCTTCAAGCCTTGCAGCTTGTTTTAATTTATCTAATTCTTCTTCACTTACTCTAATGCTCATAGAAATTGTCTTATTCATTCCAAAATCCTCCTATGTGCAAAATTATACCATCCATGTGCAACATTTACAATACAAATCACCACGTATCAAAATAAAAATAGCAGACATTTTACACCTGCTACTTTCTCGTTTACTAATATGATAACTGAATATTTAACACCATTTTTCTCCCCACTCATCCGTATAAAAACCGTAGTCCAGCTCCTATCACTCTACCACGCTTTATCGCACTTCATCGCCACTTATAACTGTACTCAAAGCCCTGCCGTGGCAGATAAAAAGTACTTTTATCATAGTTTTTTCTCCTTAATATAATAACCTCACCAGACAACAATCCAGTGAGGTCATATAATCACGCTTTCTGTTTAGTTACAAACTCAATCTTAAGAGCCATTCACATACCATCCGCTAATCTTTTAAGCAAATTAAAAGAGGGATTTCGTGCTCCATTCTCAAGCTTGCTGATATCTGCCTGATTAATACCAGTACGTTCTGCAAGCTCCTTCTGAGTCATATTCTGAGAAGTACGAGCATCCACGATAGCTATTATGACATACATCTCGGGCTGAATAGCTTCATATTCTTTTCTGAATTCATCATCTTTTAGCTGCTTAGAAAGCATATCATCAAATGTTCTCATCCTTCATTGCAGATACAAATCATTATCATTTTTCATGTTTCAACCTCGTTACTGCTGATTACTATAGTTGCAAATTTGAACAGCTGCTCCATTTTCCATGACAGAAAAACCATGTTTCATGTAAAATGGCACATTATTTTTATCTTCCGGCATTACTACTATATACATAAAGTTTTTATATTTTTCCTTTATATACGCAAGCATTTTCCCAGCAATTCCTTTTCCCTGATAATCAGGATGAACTAGTACATAATGTATCTGTGCTAACATCTCAGTATCATCCAATACTCTTGTCAGACCAACAAGTTTTTCATCATCCCAGACGGTAAGCACAGTTGAGGAATTCATAAGAGCCTTATACAGTCAATCTGGATAATTTCCTGATATCCAATGAACCGATAGAAATAACTTTTGAATCTGTTCTTTCGTAAACTTTTTTTCTTCTGTATATATAAGCATAATCTATTTCCCCCTATCTGTTATGATCACATCTCTGGCATTGCAGCATTTCATTTTCAACATCATCTTTATAAAAAACACCTGACCATCGGCAAACATTCTGCAAAATAGGCACAACAGATTTTCCTTTTTGTGTCAACATATACTCTACACTTGGTGGGATTTCATCATAGGATTTTCTTTCAACAATCCCAACTTCTATCAGGTCTTTTAATGTTGCAGCAAGTACTGTATCCGTAATATTGCACATTTCTCTTCGAAGTTCACTGTATCGAAGCTTTTCGGCTGCAGATAACACACTTATTATGCGTGATTTCCATTTTCCACCAAATATTGCCAATCCATATTCAAGTGGGCAACGTATATCATCATCTAATTTTTTCTCATATTTTGCCATTAAAAAGTCACCTTCCAGCTCTACGCATCGCTGCTAAAGCCTCTTGTCTATTAAACTCATTCTCTCCTTTTTCTTTCACATATGCTGTCATTATAGCTTGATGGTGATTCTTTTTAAAGTTACTATGAAATTTATTAGCAGCTCTTTGTTATATTTCTTTCTTATTCCCAGCACCTCCGATTTACGCTTTAACCCCTCTTCTACCTCAATACATTTGTATTATTATTGCAAAGCACCTCAAAATGATTTCGATGCGTTTTTATAAAACCTTCTTTTTGCAGCTTTGATATCTCCGTAGACATTGCTGCGCGGTCAATGCAAAGATAATCTGCCAGCTGCTGCCTGTCAAAAGAAATATCAAAGGACAAGGACGAATGTCTGATAGATTCTGCTGACAGGTATGACAATAATTTCTCCCTTGTTGTCCGCTTGCCAACATGTGTAATCTTATCATTCAGAATCAGTATCTTATTTGCCAGTACACTGACCAGGTTGCGAATCAGCTTCTGATGATGCCCACATGCAGTTGGACAAGTAACCAAAAGCTTCTGTATATTTAAAAAAACAATCTCACAATCCTCATCTGCTACCACACTGATGTTCAGAACAGCACCAGGGCTTGCCGCATATGGTTCTCCAAAAAAATCACCAGCATGACATTTAGACAGAATATTCCGATGTCCCCAGAGATCCTCCTGAATAATAAGAACACAACCTGACAATACTAATCCCATTACCTGTGTAGAATCTGCTGCTCTGAAAATATAAGAATCCTTCTCTTTAGAAACTGTTACTGCCTCTACACAGTGCAATACAGATAATATCTCATTATCAGTAAGACCTTTAAAAAAAGGACTGTTTTTTAAAATAGGTAAATATTTTTTCAAAATCTCACCTCCTGTTGGAAATCAAACATACAAGTTGTATTTATTATAATATGATTCTAACAGAAACAAAAATAAAATTCTATTAATGGAGGGTAAAATGATAAGAAAAATTATACGTATTGATAAAGAAAAATGTAACGGATGTGGTGCATGTGCAACTGCCTGCCACGAAGGTGCCATTGATATTATAGACGGAAAAGCCGAGCTGGTAAGAGAACATTTTTGTGACGGATTGGGGGATTGTCTCCCAGAATGTCCTACAGGAGCTATTTCATTTGAGGAAAGAGAAGCACCTGCATATGATGAAGATGCTGTAAAAGAAGCACAGAGTAAAATAGCTGCTCAAAACCATACAATGTCACCTCACACCGGCTGTCCAGGATCTAAAATCATGCAGATACAGCGAACAAAAACGCCTGAGACCGCAAAAACATTTTCAGGTGCAGATTCGATATCACAACTTGAGAACTGGCCGGTACAGATCAAACTTGCACCTATCAGTGCACCATATTTTAATGGTGCAAAACTTCTGATAGCCGCCGATTGTACTGCTTACGCTTATGCTGGATTTCATCAGGATTTTATTCAGAATAAGGTAACACTAATAGGTTGTCCGAAATTAGACCAGGTTGATTATAGTGAGAAACTGGCTGCTATTATTCAGAATAACAACATTCAAAGTGTGACAATCGTAAGAATGGAAGTTCCATGCTGTGGTGGTCTGGAGATGGCAGTAAAAAATGCACTTCAAAATAGTGGAAAATTCATACCATGGCAGGTTGTAACAATAAGTATTGATGGAAAAATTATTGATTAATAAGGAGATTACTGGAATGAATAAAAAAATGTTTTGTTTTCAGTGTGAACAGACAGCCGGATGTACTGGCTGTACAGGAAATGCAGGTGTCTGTGGAAAAAATGCAGATACAGCCAAATTACAGGATGAGCTGACAGGTGCATTGATTGGTCTTGCAAGAGCTGTAGACAGTGCATCAGCTATTTCTAAAAGAACCGTACAAGTCATAATTGAAGGTCTGTTTACAACAGTTACAAATGTAAGTTTTGATAATGCAGCAATCGAAAATATGATACAAAAAGTCAGAGCTGAGAAAGAACGACTGGTTCCTGACTGCAGCAAATGTCAGTCGCCATGTGGTAAAACAAACGAATACGACATGCAGCAGATGTGGAATGCCGATAAAGATATCCGCTCTTTAAAATCTCTTATTCTTTTTGGTATTCGTGGAATGGCCGCCTATGCTTACCATGCAAATGTTCTGAATTATGAAGATGATGAAGTAAACAGATTCTTCTGCGAAGCATTATTTAAGATTGGTTACGAAGAAAGTATAGAAACACTGCTTCCTACGGTACTTAAAGTAGGCGAGATCAACCTTAGGTGTATGGCACTTCTTGATAAAGCAAATACAAACAGCTATGGAATGCCAGAGCCCACTGATGTTACACTTACCATCGAAAAAGGTCCTTTTATTGTCGTGACAGGTCATGATCTTAAAGACCTGCAGCTTTTACTTGAACAGACAGAAGGAAAAGGAATCAACATATATACTCATGGTGAAATGCTCCCTGCCCATGCCTATCCACTCTTGAAAAAATTTCCACACTTAAAAGGAAATTTTGGAACTGCATGGCAGAATCAGCAGAAAGAGTTTGATCATCTTCCAGCTCCGATTCTTTACACTACCAACTGTCTGATGCCGCCAAAAAGCAGTTATGCTGACAGAGTATTTACAACAGAGGTGGTTGCTTTCCCTGGCGCTGTTCATATTGATGAGAAAAAAGATTTTACGCCAGTTATCAAAAAAGCACTTGAACTTGGTGGCTATAAAGAAAATCAGACATTAAAAGGTATCAATGGAGGTACCAATGTGACAACCGGATTCGGTCATTCAGCTGTACTGTCACATGCAAATACTATAGTAGATGCTGTAAAATCAGGTGCAATCAGCCATTTCTTCCTGGTTGCCGGATGTGATGGTGCTAAACCGGGTCGAAACTATTACACAGATTTTGTTAAACAAACTCCTTCTGACAGTATCATCCTCACCCTGGCATGTGGCAAATTCCGTTTCAATGATCTTAATCTTGGAGAAATCAATGGTCTGCCACGACTTATGGATATGGGTCAGTGTAACGATGCTTATGGGGCGATTCAGGTTGCCCTGGCACTTGCGGATGCATTTGGATGTACTGTAAATGAGCTTCCGCTCTCCTTCGTTCTTTCATGGTACGAACAGAAGGCAGTCTGCATTTTGTTGACGCTTCTGCACCTTGGTATCAAAAACATCCGTCTTGGTCCTTCTCTACCTGCGTTTTTGTCTCCTAATATTCTGAACCTTCTTGTGGAAAAATATGGCATAGCACCTATCACCACACCAGAAGAAGACATCAAAGCGCTGATAAACACTCCATAACACCAATAAAGCCAATAAAGCCGATACAGGAATAAAAACCCTGCCTCGGCTTTTTCTTTTGTCATTCTCCAGGACACAAAATATCCTCATTCTCATCATATTTTCTTCACTATTCCAACCTAAACTATAGATAAGATGTAAGGGGCAGAAGATCAAAACATTATTTATGCCTGCATAATAAAACTTTTGACTTTAGAATCCACCTGACATAGATATTGATATTGATATTAATTATATATGCATTAACGATATCTATCCGACAATATCTATATTAACTAAAGAAATAATGAATGAGAGGATGAATATATATGATTAATTTAAAAAAAGTAAACAAATCATGCGTAGCCGCAGTTATTCTTGCCATGTGTCTTATGACATCAGGCTGTGGTTCACAAAACTATACAACCAACAACAAAAATACTGATACCAATGTAACTTCCAGCATTACTGCCCAGGATACCAATGTAACTCACGCAGATGATGCCGATAACTACAAAACTGAAATAACAGGAGAATTCAACATTACATCAACTGATGGTTCTACAATAACACAGAATGATTCCGTATATACCATAACACAGGCTGGCGAATATACCGTTACCGGACTCTTATCAGAAGGACAGATTGTAGTTAATGCTGACGATAATGCCGAAATCACCATTGTATTGAATGGTACATCCATCACATGTTCTAACGGTTCACCTATTTATATTAAAAATGCTGATAATGTAAAAATCAAATCTGAGGAAAACACTTATAACTGTATAGTTGATGCAAGAACTGAAGCTGACGACAATTCAGACAATTCTTCCAGTGAAAATGGTAATGCTGCCATCTATGCAGCATGTGACCTTAAATTGGTTGGAAAAGGGGCATTATCAGTAACTGGCAACTATAACAACGGTATCCAGAGCAAAGATGACATTTCTATTAAAAATGTTACCATCAAGGTTAATGCTGTAAATAATGCTATAAAAGGAAACGATGAGGTAGCTATAGAATCTGGTGAAATAATAGCTATATCCAGAAAAGGCGATGGCATCAAAACATCAAACAGCAGTCTTTCATCCAAAGGAAAACAGAAAGGAAATGTAATAATATCTGGTGGAAATATTGATATATATGCTGCCTGTGACGGCATAGATGCTGCATATGGTGTAGATGTTTCAGGTGATGGAAATCTGAATATATATACAGATACTTATTCTGATTATAGTGAAGCCGTGGCTGCCGACAACTCCGGTTCTTCAGCCAGCAGCGTGGGCAATCCTCCTGATATGAATAACAGTAGCAGCAATCCTGGCATGAAAGGTAACTTCGGCGGTAGAAACAGAGCTGCTAATGGTATGCCTGGCAATAACAGCTCAGGAAATTCATCTAAAAAGTCTTACTCTACAAAGGGAATCAAAGCCGATAGCGAGATAAATATATCTGGTACAGCCATTAACATAAGTTCAACTGATGATGGTATTCATGCCAACTCAGATTCTGGTGTTCTTGAAACCGGCGAAGATGGCAAGGGTATAATATCTATATCAGGTGGAACTATCACAATCTCTACAGGTGATGATGGAATACATGCAGATAAAGAGCTTAATATAACTGATGGATATATAAATGTTTTAACATCCTACGAGGGTCTTGAGGCTATAACAATCAACATCAGTGGTGGACAAAGCTTTGTATATGCAGCTGATGATGGCATTAATGCATGTACCGGAGATGGCACATCTACTCCTCTTATTAATATAACTGGTGGATACGTTGATGTAACAACCGGTTCTGGCGATACAGATGGTATAGATTCTAACGGCAGCTACACACAGTCTGGCGGTATGGTTTTTGTGAAAGGCGGCAGTTCATCAGGTCAGGTATCTGGTTCTATTGATGTTGATGGAAATATTACTATAACTGGTGGAACATGTGTAGCTTTAGGCGGTATATGTGAAACTCCTGTAAATTCAGTTAATGCTTACGTATTCAGCTCTGTATCCTTTAACGCAGGAAGCTACTCAGTAAAAGATTCCAGCGGTAATGAAATAATAAGCTTTACATTAAACAACAGTTACTCAAATAGCTGGATATGCACATCTGCTCTTACAACAAACACTGAATACACTCTTTACTGCGATGGTTCTTCATTAACAAACTGGACACAATCTGCAGGAACCATGGGTGCATCCAATGCCAGCGGCTTTGGCAGCAATCCTGGCGGTTTTAATGGTGGTGGCCGTGGAGGTAACATGAATGGCGGAAAAAATATGAATGATAACAGAAATATAAATGGCAATAATACACCAAATAACAATAATGTACAATAACAATTGCAAACAATAGTTTGATTGAATCATTCATTTTTCGTAAATTAAGTCAAAGTCAGACAGCATATATGAGAAAAGCAGGTGCGCATACATCATAAGATGCACTTGAAGTCCAATTGTGATAGTTCTTAGACTTTTCCTTAACTACCCAGCTATCCACAGACACGGATGTCTGTGGAAGTGAGATATGGGACATGGATGTCCCGTATCGAACGGTAGCGGCAGTAGTCACAACCTATAAGAAAAGTCTTAGAAATATCCAATTGAAACTTCTGGCATCGATGATGTATGTGCAGCACCGATTTTCACTTATATTATGTCGTCAGTTCGCCAACCGAATGTTTGCTAAACAACAATTTTATTAAATTGCCGCTTCAAGCTTATATGTATCTTAATTCAGCATAGTATTTATATTCTCTGGCATAAGTCCCATTGTTATATTAAGATTACCATTCCTTATTCTTAGCTGATCAATGAATTCTTTTTCTGGAGTATCTTTTTTAAGTTTTACTTCGTATGTAAGTTCATACATTGTTCCCATATTAGTTGTTTTAACTCTGCTCATAGTATGTTCTGATGTATATTTGTCAAAAACATCATCAAATACGGTGCTATAATTAAGATCTTCAGGTATCGTGATCTTGAGCTGCTTCTTATCATAATTATTGTCTGCAAATCCCAACACAGTAGCCGCTATAAGAACTACAAGCATAACAGCAACAAATACTGCTGCAAATGATACATATCCAAGTCCGCATGCAAGTCCGGCTGCCATGGTGAAAAATACGATGGAGATATCCTTTGCACTTCCAGGTGCACTTCTGAATCTTACAAGTGCAAAGGCTCCTGCCATGGAAAATGCTCTTGCCACGTTGCTGCCTACAAGAAGAATAACTACCGCCACAACCGCAGGGAGAATTGCCAGACCGATTATGAAATTTTTCTGATATCCTTCATTTTTACACATAAACATATAAACTGCAGATATAATAAAACCAATTATAAAAGCTGCACCTATTGCAATCGCTGCCTGTGCCATATTGATTGAACCATCTGTTGTCGTTGTAAATATTGTATTAAACATATATCGCTCCTTATATTATTTATTTTATCTTAATTATATTTGTAATATGACTAGTGCATTGTTTCGTAAATAACTATACCAATCGCATAGGATGCGGATTCGGGTGTGCAGGCAGGTGGATGGTATAAATATTTCGAAAACGATGTGCTAGATACATACTGCTCCAGTTTCATTATCTGTATATATTCCTGATGCTGACTTACGTCGGTTCTTATATTTAATTACACTGTTATATGAATCTGAGCATGACTCTTTATATGGTGACTCATAAAACATATCACAGAAATTATCAAGCTCTTCGGTATCTTTATCATAGCCTTCAAGGAAATATCTTTTATATTCTGTACCATATTTTGAGAAAGAAACGGGATATATTTTAAGCTCTGAAAGGCAGTGCGTAAACCACATCGGCACAGAACCATTTATCTTGATTTCCATAAGGTATAAACTCTGCGGAAGAAGTTTATTTCCATAGCTTCCGCTTTCTAATCGTACATCGCCCCTCCGGGTTGTGATATTCGTGTCAAATGTAACTCTGAAATCACCATCATTTTTTTCAAAAAATGCATACCTGTCATATGAGAGATAAACCTTAGGTTTTAGATCATATATACTCCTGAAATAATCTATTTCTTTTAAAACCTGTCTGTTAAGACACTCCGTTTCGTATGGAAAGGTTCCATTCTCCATATAACGATATGCATCTTTTAATACAATGGATGTCCGGCGTTTGTTAACAATTCCATTGTATTTTTTCTTTATCTCAAGAAAAACCTTATCATGTGCATTCGGAGTACCATAGCTTCTCATCCTGAGCTTCTCTTTATACACAGGTTTTTCTATTGAACTTCTTATAAGTCTGTTGTCATCTGTATCATAATAAATATTACTTATACTGTAAAATTGTCCGTTTTTGTTATATTTATCCAGCTCCATATAGTCAGATATACGGTTTAATAAGCTTTTAAAAGTCACTTCATCAATTAAGTATTTCTTTTCATATCTGTTAAATACCTCGATTGCCATACACCCAGCCTCCAATTATTAATGCCTGTTTTGTGTTATGCTTCACATGTTTTTCAACGCGTTTTCCTGTGAACAATTGTATAATAATTGGAAATTGTGACTAAATGATGTAAAAAGTAAGTAAAAAATGTGATATTATCGTTAAAACCGAATCGTTTTTTATTTGGGCTGATTACAACATAATAACCACAATAAACTGATTGAATAAAACAGGGATTGAATAAAACAAAAATAAAATAGAATTCTGCTCTTGTTTTATTTGATGATATGGTATATTATAATAAAGTATACGAAAGGGACGTGGTAGATATGGTAAACAATAATACACAATTTTTTAAAACACAACCAGAAAAGACAATATCAGTAGAAGGAATACTTGAACAGGTATATCTTGCTCTTAAGGAAAAGGGATATAATCCAGTTAATCAGATTGTAGGATATATTATGTCAGGAGATCCAACATATATTACAAGTCATAACAATGCAAGAAGTCTTATTATGAAAGTAGAAAGAGATGAACTTGTAGAAGAAGTGATAAAGTATTTTATTGAAGGAAAAGGATTATAGTACAAGCATATGAGAGTGATAGGTTTAGATTACGGAACGAAGACAGTCGGAGTTGCTCTTAGTGATGCACTTGGAATAACAGCGCAGCCAGTTGAGACTATAACACGAAAAGAAGAAAACAAGCTTAGAAAAACATATGCCAGAATTGAAGAGATTATCAGTCAGAATGATGTAGACAGGATAGTTGTAGGATTACCTAAGAACATGAACAACACAGTTGGAGAAAGAGCAGAGGCCTGTATGGAGTTTGCTAAGAATCTCGAAAGAAGAACTGGACTTGAAGTTGTTATGTGGGATGAGCGTCTTACAACTGTTTCAGCAGAAAAGGCACTTATGGAAAGTGGCGTAAGACGTGAGAACAGGAAAGCAGTTATAGATCAGATAGCTGCGGTGTTCATATTACAGGGATATCTTGATAGTCAGAGTAATAAGTAGCATTGTATTTGAATAATAATATAAAGGAAATTTTTATGGAAAAGCTTACATTTGTAACGGATGATAACGATAACGTTGATTTATATATAATAGAAGAGACAAGAGCTAATGGCATAAACTATTTGTTAGTATCAGATTCTGATGATGAAGAAGATGGTGATGCTCAGTGTTATATATTAAAAGATACATCAGCAGCAGAGGATGAGGAAGCTGTGTATGAGTTCGTTGAAGATGATACAGAGTTTGATGCAATAAGCAGAATATTTGCAGAGCTTATGGATGATGGAGTTGAACTTGCATAGTTTTATGTGCTTATAAAGGGTTTCGGTACGTTAATGAAACTCTTTTTTTGCGTATTTATTACGTTTTTTTAATTTTATTAATTATAAGAAGGATGAGGTGCTTAATGAAAAAAGAAAATATTGGATCTGTTAAGGTTATACCTCTTGGTGGACTTGAACAGATAGGTATGAATATTACTGCCATTGAGTATGATGACAGTATTGTTGTTGTAGATTGCGGACTTAGTTTCCCTGAAGAAGAAATGTTAGGTATTGACCTTATTATTCCTGATGTGACATATCTAAAGGATAATATTGATAAGGTCAAGGCTTTTGTTATAACTCATGGTCACGAGGATCATATAGGTGCTATACCATATGTGCTTAAGGAAGTAAATGTACCTATATATGCAACAAGACTTACTATGGGACTTATTGAGTCGAAGTTAAAAGAACACAATATGTTACGGGAAGTAAAGAGAAAGGTTGTTAAATATGGACAATCAGTTACTCTTGGAGATTTCAGGGTTGAGTTTATAAGAACTAATCATAGTATAGCTGATGCGGCAGCAATTGCTATATTTTCACCTGCAGGTATTCTTGTCCATACAGGAGATTTCAAGGTTGATTATACCCCAGTTAACGGAAGTCCTATTGACCTTCAGAGATTTGCAGAACTTGGCAAGAAAGGTGTGCTTGCAGTTATGTGCGACAGTACCAATGCTTTAAGACCAGGCTTTACTATGTCAGAAAAAACAGTAGGAAGTACATTTGATAAGATATTTAGTGATAATAAGAGCAACAGAATAATAATAGCTACTTTTGCATCAAATGTAGACAGAGTACAGCAGATTATCAATGCAGCTGTGGCATATGGCAGAAAAGTATGCGTAGAAGGCCGCAGTATGGTTAATATCATAGATGTTGCAGAGGATCTTGGATATCTTCATATTCCAGATGGAACACTTATTGAAACAGAGTCTATGAAGAATTATACACCTGAGCAGATTGTACTTATAACAACAGGAAGCCAGGGAGAGTCTATGGCAGCTTTATCAAGAATGGCAGCTAATCTCCATAGAAAAGTATCTATACAGCCAGGTGACTGTGTAGTATTCTCATCTACACCTATTCCTGGTAATGAGAAGTCAGTTGCAAGGGTTATTAATGAACTTGGTATGAAGGGCGCAAAGGTTATATTCCAGGATACACATGTATCAGGACATGCATGTCAGGAAGAAATAAAGCTTGTATATTCGCTTCTTAAGCCTAAATATGCTATACCAGTACATGGTGAATACAGACATCTTATAGCACAGAAGGAAGTTGTTATGTCTCTTGGATATGATAAGGATCATGTTATCATAGCCAAGTCAGGTGATATTATAGAATTAAATGATGAAAAAGCTGAGATAGTAGGAAAAGCACACACAGGTGCTATATTTGTTGATGGTCTTGGCGTAGGTGATGTTGGTAATATAGTATTAAGAGATAGACAGAACCTTGCAGAAAATGGTATTATTATAGTTGTACTTACCCTTGAAAAATACAGCGGTCAGCTTATAGCAGGACCAGATATAGTAACAAGAGGTTTTGTATACGTAAGAGAAGCGGAAGAGCTTCTTAACGAGGCAAAGGCAATAGTTACAGATTCTGTGCTTAGATGCCTTGATAAGAACATTACAGACTGGAGCAAGATAAAGAATATTATTAAGGATGATCTTAGTGAGTATTTATGGAAGAAGATTAAGAGAAATCCTGTTATTCTTCCTATAATTATGGAAGCTCAGTTATAATATACAGTTATTATGATGTCATATATGGGAGTATTTCATGCAGAAAATAGATCAGTTGAAGTCTGATATAGCTCATACCATAAAGGAAAGTGCAGAGTATAAAGAATATAAAAGGTTAGAGGCTGTAGTTAATATGGATCCTAACCTTAAAAGAAGTATTGATGAGTTTCGAAGAAGAAACTATGAGATACAAAACTGTGGTCAGGTAGAAGATATATTTGCAGCTCAGGAAGAACTTAATAATCAATATAAAGATATGAGAAATCAGAACATGGTAAACAGATACCTTCTCGCAGAGGTATGCCTGTGCAGAATGGTTCAGGATATATGCAGGACTGTGGTTGATGCTATTGATTTCGATCTTGATTTTCTTGGCTGATCCGGTATGTCTTCATAAAGAAGCGTTATTATATTATGTAAAAACAGCTTTTTTATGATATATCAGGTGATGAATGGATGGATAATTAATTATGAATAATAAGTCAATCAGAATGATTGTTTCGATATCATTGAATGCATTATTTATAGCCATTGCTGTTATTGTGGTTGTAACAGTCGGAACTAAGGCATATACATTTGGCAATAAAATATTCAACGAGAGAGCTGTAGATGCAGTAGATAATGCAAAGGTCGTTGATGTTACAATAAGTAGTGGTGTGTCAGCAGGACAGCTGGCATCACAGCTATATGATAAGGGACTGATAGATGATAAAACAGTGTTCTATTTTCAGGTTAAGCTATCAGATTATAAAGATAAGTTTAAGGATGGAACATATAGTCTTAACACAAGTATGAAACCTACTGATATGATGAAGGCATTATCAGGTGTAAGTGATAGCAGTGAGGATGGTAAATAAAGCCATATATAAACATAATTATACATTTGTGGATGGAGGGTACGGCAGTGATTGTTAATGAAAGAGTTGTCTCTTATATTAATTCGCTGGATCGTGGCAATTCTGACATATGTAATACAATTGAAAAAGAGGCAATTGAGGACCAGGTCCCAATTATAAGAAAAGAGATGGGCAATCTGCTAAAGGTGCTGCTTAAACTTAAGCAGCCAGGGTCAATCCTTGAAGTGGGGACAGCAGTAGGTTACTCATCTATTCTTATGAGTGAAAATATGCCAAAGGATTGCAGGATAGTCACGATAGAGAATTATGATAAAAGGATTCAGGCAGCGCGTAATAACATAAAAAGAGCAGGAAAAGAGGACTGCATACAGCTTATAGAAGGCGATGCCCTTAAAGTCCTTAAGGAGCTTGAAGGACCATATGATTTTATATTTATGGATGCCGCTAAAGGGCAGTATATAAATTATCTTCCTGATATATTAAGGCTTATGCCTTCTGGCGGGCTTCTTATATCTGATAATATTCTTCAGGAAGGCGAACTTGTGGAATCAAGATATGTTGTTACAAGACGTGACAGGACTATTCATACAAGAATAAGAGAGTATGTATATGAGCTTACACATAATGATGAGCTTATAACATCTATAGTTCCAATAGGAGATGGGATAACACTAAGTGTTAAAAAGTAATAAAAGATAATAATAAAAGACGAATTGATAAAAGAGTAATTGATAAATAGCAATTGATAAAATAACAGTTAATGAAACAGTAATTAATGAAAGAATAATATAAGGAGCGGATTATAATGGCAGGACATTATTACAATGGCAGAGAATTAGAACTTCTGATACCAGCAAGCTGTCTTGAGGTATTAAAAACAGCTGTTATATTCGGTGCTGATGCAGTGTATATCGGTGGAGAAGCATTTGGATTAAGAGCAAAGGCTAAGAATTTTTCTAAGCAGGATATGATAGATGGAATTAAGTTTGCACATGACAGAAATGTAAAAGTATATGTTACAGCTAACATACTTGCACATAACTATGATCTTGATGGAGCCAGGGAATATTTTAAGGAGCTGGATGTTATAAAGCCTGATGCGGTTATTATATCAGATCCTGGAATGTTTACAATCGCTAAAGAAGAGCTTCACGATATAGATATTCACATAAGTACGCAGGCTAATAATACTAATTATATGACATATAGATTCTGGTGGGAACAGGGAGCTAAGAGAGTGGTATCTGCAAGGGAATTATCACTTAATGAGATTAAAGGAATAAGAAAAAATATACCAGATGACATGGAAATAGAAACATTTATTCATGGTGCTATGTGCATATCATATTCAGGAAGATGTCTTCTTAGTAACTTTATGGCTGGAAGAGATGCGAATAAGGGTGCATGTACACATCCATGCAGATGGAAATATGCTGTAGTTGAAGAAAACAGACCAGGTGAATATATGCCTGTATATGAGAATGAGAGAGGCACATATATATTTAACTCAAAGGATCTGTGCATGATAGAACATATTCCTGAACTTATTGAAGCTGGGATAGACAGCTTTAAGATAGAAGGACGTATGAAGACAGCATTATATGTTGCGACTGTGGCAAGAACATACAGGCTTGCTATAGATGATTTTCTTAAGGATCCAGAACTGTATAAGTCAAGAATACCGTTCTATAAGTCAGAAATAAGCAAATGTACATATAGACAATATACAACTGGTTTCTTCTTTGGAAAACCTGATGAAAATACTCAGATATATGAAAGCAATACTTATATTAAGGAATATACATATCTGGGAATAGTTGGAGATATGAACGAAGAAGGCTTATATAACATTGAACAGCGTAATAAGTTTTCTGTAGGCGAACAGATAGAGGTTATGAGACCTGATGGAGAGAATATACAGGTTACTGTTAAGAGAATAACCGATGATAAGGGTAAAGACATGGAAAGTTGTCCACATCCTAAGCAGCAGCTATATATTGATCTTGGTGTTAAGCTTGACAGATACGATATATTACGTCGAAAAGAGGAGTAATAGATTTTTTACAATAGGATATGCAATAAAAGGCACTTTTACACATAAAATAATAAAAATATGTGTAGGGGTGCCTTTCTTTGAAAGCGTTTGAACAACCATTATCAGAGCGTGAAGAAAAGGAAATGATAAAGAAGAGTCAGAATGGGGATATGAATGCTCGTAATATACTTGTGGAAAAGAATATGCGCCTTGTTGCACATATGATTAAGAAATATATGTCAGCAGACAGAGATACAGACGATCTTATATCGGTTGGAACAATAGGTCTGATAAAAGCAGTGAATACATTTGACCCTGATAAAAAGATAAGACTCGCCACGTATGCTGCCAAATGTATTGATAATGAGCTTCTTATGATGCTGCGTAATGATAGAAAAAAACTTATGGAATTATCATTATCTGAGCCAATAGGTACTGATAAAGAAGGAAATGATATAACTTTTATGGATATAGTCGGGGATGAAGAGCGCGATGATGTAGCACAGCTTCTTTTGGCAGAACAGTTAAACTGCATAAAAACACACATGAAGGACGTCTTAAACAAAAGAGAAATATATATAATATGTGGAAGGTACGGACTTGGCGGTGGTAAAGAAAAGACACAGAATGAGCTGGCGGATAAACTTGGAATAAGCAGAAGCTATGTAAGCAGGATAGAGCGGAAAGCGTTAGAGAAGCTATATAATCTGCTTGGCAGTTACAGACTACTGTGATATAATTACCGCAAAAGACATATGATAAAATGCCAGGATATATAATGTATTCCTGGCTTTTTGAAATTATTAAAATAATGCCCGGTTCATGGGCTTAAATCCTTAGTAAGGTGGTAAAAAAGTATGGGTGATTCTTGTATTATTAAACAAAGATTAAATAAAGTAAGAGAAATAATGAAGAAAAATAAAGTAGATGTGTACGTGGTACCTACTGGAGACTATCATATATCTGAATATTCAGGTGATTATTTCAAAGAAAGGGAATATATAACTGGTTTTACTGGTTCTGCAGGAACAGCAGTTATATGTGATGATGAAGCAGTCCTTTTTACAGATGGAAGATATTATGTGCAGGCACAAAGACAGCTTGAAGGAAGTTCTATAGAGCTTATGCGTATGGGAAGTGAAGGTGTTCCTGATATATTTGAATATTGCAGAAGCAGGCTTGGAAAAGGAAAGAAAATAGGATTTGATGGCAGGTGCTTAGAAGCTAAACAGGGAATAGCTTTAAGAAATGCAGCATATGATTCAGGTTCAGAATGTGACTATGAATTCAACGCAATAGAAAAAATATATACAGGTAGAGCTGAATTTCCGCATAGTAAAGCATATTATCTTGATGAAAAATATTCAGGAGAAAACATAGCGGATAAGCTCGCAAAAATAAGAAAACTGATGAAAAAAGAAGGTGCTGATTGTCATATAACAGCAACGCTTGATGATATATGCTGGTTATATAATATAAGGGGAAATGATGTTCATTGCAATCCTGTTATTATGGCATATTCATGTATATATCAGGATGAAGCTGTTTTATATACAGATGAGGATAGAATGACTGGTGATAACGGATTAATACTGGACAAGCTTTCTATGGCAGGAGTAAAGATTGCTCCATATGAAAAAATATACACAGATATACATGATATAAAAGAAAATGGACAGGCAAAATGCAGAATGCTGCTGGATTCTAAGCGTATAAACACACGTTTGTATATGATTGCGGCAGGTAATAACAATATTGATATTGTTGACAGACAGAATCCAGAGGTACTATTAAAGTCTATAAAGAATAGTACGCAGATAGATAATCTAAGAAATGTCCATATTGATGATGGTCTGGCTGTAACAAGGTTCATATTCTGGTTAAAGGAGGCGGTAAAGAGGGGAGAAAAGCTTACAGAGTACGATGCAGCTATGTACCTTGATAATTTAAGAAGTAAAATACAGGACTATATAGAGCTTAGTTTTGATACAATAAGTGCCTATGCAGATAATGCTGCCATGATGCACTATCAGGCAGATAAAGATAACTGTGCAGTACTTAAGGCACAGGGGATGCTGCTGGTTGATTCGGGTGGACAGTATTTAAGAGGAACAACAGATGTGACAAGAACAATAGCATTAGGAGCCGTCACAGATGAAATGAAAAAATGTTATACATTGACACTTAAAGGAATGCTGAATCTTGCCAATACACATTTTCTATATGGATGTACGGGCTATAATCTTGATATTATGGCAAGAGCACCGTTGTGGGAGCAGAATATAGACTACAGATGTGGAACTGGCCATGGAATAGGTTATCTTTTAAATGTGCATGAAGCACCGAATGGTTTTAGATGGAAACATATACAGGGAGTAAACGATCTTGCAGTGTTGCAGGAAGGCATGGTAACATCAGATGAGCCCGGGGTATATGTAGAAGGACAGTTTGGCATAAGAATAGAAAACGAGTTGTTAACTGTTAAAGATAAACAAAACGAATATGGTACATGGCTTAAATTCGATATGCTTACTGCAGTACCAGTAGAGCTTGAACTTGTAGATGTGAAATATCTGAATGAAAAGGATAAGGAGCAGCTGAATGGATATCACAAGTGGGTATATGATACATTAAGTCCATATATGCAGGGACATGAGCTTGAATTATTAAAAGAAAGCACAAGAAAATTATAATAAAGAAAGAGAGACGGACTGTATGGATATAAAAGAATTCAGGAATAATAACAACAGAGAAGGTAAGAAGCGCCCGGAATATCCTGATGAGAAAGATGGTACAGTTAATTATAAAATATATGCGGTTATAGGTATTATTGCTGTTGTTTTAGCAGCTGCAATTGCCATGTTTATAAATATTAACAGATTCGATATTAAGAAATATATAAAGCCCATATATACCGGTGCTAACGGATATGCATCAGTAAGGTTTGACATAGATGAGGCCGGTCTTGAAAAAAAACTTTCAGGTAAGAATCCTGATGGTGATACACAGTATTATGTCAGAAAATTTATTGAATCTATATCGGTACATACAGATAATACAGATATAAAGAATGGAGATATAGTAAAGGTATCAATAGATTATAACGCATTATATGCTGATAAGGTGAAGGCAGATATACCACATAGTGAATATACATATAAGGCGAGTGGTATAACAGATGGGGCTGTAGTTGATATATATGCAAGAATCAATGTTGCATTTACAGGTATAAGTCCCGATGCCATGGTTCTGGTAAATAATGAATGGGAAGATGATTATCTTAAAACATTAACATTTTCAGTAAATAAAGCGAATGGCATAATACTTGGGGATACAATTAAAGTTACATGTGACCAGCCATATGAAGAACTTGCCAGACATGGGATAATAGCCCGTTCAATGGATATGAGTTATACAGCTGATATGTTAAGCTCATATTGTGAGTTAAAAGAAGATATTGATAAAACTGTTATAAATACAATATATTCAGAAATAACGGATACTATCAGGAAAGAAACGGCTGATGCAACATACAGAATGCTTTTTGCGGCAACAGGAAATACAGAATATCTTTATCATCTTAATGAGGAACAGGCAGATAACATTAAAATAGAAGCAGCATATTTCCTTGATAAAAATGATGGAGAAAGTAACAATACTGATAAATCAGGAAATATTATAAGAAACTATATAGTTGTTGAAGCCTCGGCAGATATCAGCGATAATGAGGGCAGCGAGAAAGTTTATTTTATGTTTGTATACAATAATGCATATGTTACAATTAATGGTATATTTAATATAGCACATGATAATCCACAGAAAAGATTTGCGTGTGCTATAAATGAGGAAAAATTGTATGATGAATATGTAGGTGACTTGAAAAATAACTATACAATTGATAAAATAAAGTGAGTATGTAATAAGGAGCTATAAACGGGATGATTTACAGAAAAAAAGTACGACTGGGTGATTTGCTTGTTCAAAAGGGAATCATAACAGAGGAACAGCTTAGTGAAGCTTTAAAGCAGCAGAAAGAAAAGAAACTCATGCTTGGAGAGATGATAGTTTCCATGGGTTTTGCCTCACAGAGCCAGATTAATGATGTGCTGTGTGAACATCTTAATATTGACTTTGTGGATATGAGAGAGGAAGAACCTGATCCACAGGTATTATCATTACTAGATGAATCTATTATGAGAAAATATACACTTGTTCCTTTAAGGCATGACAACAATAATGCCGGGGCTCTTCAGGTAGCTATGGCAGATCCTATGAATATACTTGCTATGGATGATATCAATATTATAACAGGTATGCAGGTAGTTCCAATCCTTGCCAATGCACAGGATATTAATGCTTTTCTTGACAAGGCGTTTGGACAGCAGCAGGCACAGAATATCGTTGAGTTATATAAAAGAGAGCAGGAGGATAATAACAAAGAGGCTGAAAAGGAAAATAATGCCAGAAGAGAAGAAATTGAGAATGCGCCTATAGTTGTTCTTATTAACAATATTATAGAGCAGGCAGTAAGACAGCGTGCAAGTGATATCCATATAGAGCCTATGGAAAAAACAGTAAGGGTACGATATAGAATAGATGGTAATCTTAAAGAGATAATGAAATATGATAATGCTCTTCTTGGAGCTATTACAACTCGTCTTAAGATTATGTCTGGCATGGATATTTCTGAAAAACGTAAACCACAGGATGGACGTATAACAACAACAGTAGATAGAAGAGAATACGATATCCGAGTTTCTAATCTGCCTACGGTGTATGGCGAAAAGGTTGTTATGAGAATTGCATCCAAAGAAGGATTTAATGTTGATATATCCAAGCTTGGACTTACAGAAAGAGATAGAAAGGTATTTCAGGATATATTAAGGAATCCACATGGAATTATACTTGTTACAGGACCTACTGGTAGTGGTAAGTCAACAACATTGTATACAGCGTTAAGCGAACTTAATACAGAGGATGTTAATATTATCACAGTTGAAGATCCTGTAGAAGCCAATATAGATGGTATTAATCAGGTTCAGGTTAATACAAAGGCTAATCTTACATTTGCATCGGCACTTCGTTCTATATTAAGACAGGATCCGGACATAATCATGATAGGTGAAATCCGAGATTCAGAAACAGCCGAAATTGCGGTAAGAGCTTCTATTACAGGACATCTTGTTGTAAGTACCCTGCATACAAACAGCACTGCAAGTTCTGTAGCAAGACTTGAGGACATGGGTGTTGAATCATACCTTATAGCAGATTCAATGGTTGGTATTATAGCACAGAGACTTGTGAGAAGATTGTGTGAATGTAAGAAACCAAAGGAGGCAACAGTTGAAGAAAAACAGCTCCTTGGTGTTGATACAGAGAAGTCATGTACTATATACGAACCATGTGGCTGCAAGCTGTGTAATAATACAGGATACTATGGCAGAATGGGTATATATGAAATAATGAAGATATCCCCTGCTATTAAAAGACTTATATCTAAAAATGCAGATGCTGAGGATATTAAGAATCAGGCCGTTAAGGAAGGCATGAATACACTGAAGATGGCAGCAGCCAATGGGGTAAAAGAAGGTATAACATCTATTGCAGAGATGATTAAGGCAACATACGAGGCTGAGGAGGAAGAGAAAAAGTGATTACAGTAGAACAGCTGCTTATGACAGCAAAAGAACAGGGAGCATCAGATGTACACATTACAGTTGGTGTACCACCTAAGATGAGAGTGAATGGAGAATTGCTTGATCTTGATTATCCAAGACTTATGCCTGATGATTGCGAAAAGATAGTATTAAGCATCATGAACGAAAGACAGCTTGCGATGTTTAAAGAAAATGGTGAGTTGGATTTTTCATTTTCAATACCACAGGTAGGACGTTACAGAGTAAATGTATTCAGACAGAGAGGCTCTGTAGCATGTGCAATGCGTATTGTAGGTACTGAGGTTCCTAAGCCAGAGCAGCTTGGAGTGCCACAGTCAGTTATAGATCTTTATGATAAGAAGAGGGGACTTGTGCTTGTCACAGGACCTACTGGAAGTGGTAAGTCAACAACATTAGCTTCGCTTATCGACAGAATAAATGATGAAAGAAATGCACATGTCATAACGTTGGAGGATCCTATAGAGTATCTGCATTCACATAGAAAATCAATGATTAACCAAAGAGAAATCGGTATAGATACACAGTCATATGCTAAAGCACTAAGATCAGCATTAAGAGAAGATCCTGATGTTATTCTTGTTGGGGAGATGAGAGATCTTGAAACTATATCTACAGCTATAACGGCTGCTGAGACAGGACATCTTGTATTTTCAACACTCCATACAATAGGAGCAGCAGCGACAATTGACAGAATAATAGATGTGTTCCCACCACATCAGCAGCAGCAGATAAGAGTACAGCTGGCTACTGTGCTTGAAGCAGTTATATCACAGCAGCTTGTTCCGCTTGAAAGAAAGAAGGGAAGAGTGGCTGCTTTTGAGGTTATGCATGGTACGGTTGCCATAAAGAATCTTATAAGAGAAGGAAAGACACACCAGATAACAGGAATAATCCAGACAAGTAAGAAAAATGGAATGGTAACTATGGATGATGCACTTCTTGAACTGTATGACAAAGGTTATATAAGTGCACAGAATGCAATCAGCTTCTCGCAGGATACATCTTACGTAGAAAAACGAGTAAACATAATATAATGAGCACAAAAGAAAAGTAAGCGGCTACGAAGCAGACATTTACTTTTCTTGTAATATAAAAAGCAGGTTTCATGTTGGAAACCTGCTTTTATATTACTATAGACAGCTGTCATAGCATATAAATATTCTTATAATCAGATAACTGACAAATATTGATTAAACACGTGAGATATATTCACCTGTTCTTGTATCAATCTTAATTGTATCTCCCTGGTTAACGAATAATGGAACTAAAATCTTAGCACCTGTTTCAAGGATAGCTGGCTTAGTAGCACCAGTAGCTGTATCACCCTTAACACCTGGTTCAGACTCTGTAATCTGAAGTTCTACAGTAATAGGTGGTTCAATAGAGAATACGTTACCATTGTGTGAGCAAAGCTTAACCATTTCGTTTTCCTTAACGAACTTAAGTGAATCGCCAACATTCTCAGCTGATAAAGCAATCTGCTCGAATGTTTCAGTATCCATGAAGTTGTAAAGATCTCCATCAGAGTAAAGATACTGATATTCTCTCTTCTCAATATGAGCAAGATCAAACTTTTCTGTAGGTCTGAAAGACTTTTCTACAACACCACCACTTACGATGTTCTTTAACTTAGTTCTAACGAAAGCAGCACCCTTACCAGGCTTTACATGCTGGAATTCGATAATCTGCCAAATGTTATTATCCATCTGAATTGTTAAACCATTCTTAAAATCTCCTGCGCTTACCATTCTTTGGTATACCTCCTAATTATCATAACTACTTACCATTCTATAATAAAAAGGCGAGTTTGGCAACTGTTTTTTGAGTATATCAGCTCAAAATTATTTAGTTGTGAAGGTAGCACATACTGTGTCGTCAGAGTTTACAGCAGTTATTCCTGATATATCAACATGGTCTGCGTGGCATGCATTGTCTTCGTTATATATGCAGTTATGTGCGGCACATTTTATTGAAAGGTTAAGCTTTGGTGAGCCACAAGAGTTGCTGCTTGTATTTTCCTTGTGCTCAAAGCTTGTGCAGCATGTTTCATCACAAGAACATGCGTCTTCTCCTTTGATATCAATACCGCTAAGGCAGCAGCATTTGTCTGAGTTGTGGGAACAAGTAGTTGCATTACAGCTTAAGTTAGTCATAAAAAACCTCCTGTTAATAATAATAATACACTCTTTAATTAAGAGATGCATTTATTATTATTAACAGGAGGCAGAAAATTATGTCCTATGAATTAAAGATAATTGTTAAAGTTTATTTAATAAGACTAAAATCTATTTTGGATTTTTCGCCACTGTAGTAGCGGAACATAACCTTGGCTATGATTTTCTCTTTTTTAACGAAAGTGTTAACCCAGTATCTGGAATCCTTGGAGTTGTTACGGTTGTCTCCAAGCATAAAATAACAGCCTTCAGGAACAATATAAGTATATGTTTCACCATCATCAAAGATGTAATCCTTGATATAAGGTTCATCAAGCTCATCACCGTTGATATATACTCGTCCACCTTTTATCTGTACAATATCGTTTGGAAGACCGATTATACGTTTGACATAATTCTGGGATTCGTCATCTGGAAACTTGAATATGATTATATCTCCACGTTCAGGCTCTGAGAATTTATATGAAAGCCTGAAACCGAATAATCTGTCGCCTTCCCATATAGTATCACGCATGGAACCAGATGGAACCTCAGCGTTGATTATTATGAAATTCGTAAATATAAGAGCAAATATAGCAGCAAAGGCTACTATTTTAAAGAAACTAAAGGCTTCTGACAAAATAAAGCTTACAAGTCCCTGTGAATTATTTTTCTGGCTGGAAGCTTTTGAATCATATTTGTTATAATTACGATTGATGGAATAATCATCATCTGAATCGTTGTAAGAATCAGCATATTCGTCATCGCTATCATAATACTCATCATCACTACCATCACTATCATCATAGTTATCATCTTCAAAATCTATAAAACCATAATCTTCATCATCATCTTCTGGTGTAAAATAATTATTATTGTTTGACATATATTTCCCCATTCTGGTGCGTAGTAAAAAGTCATATGAATTTCATTAAAATAACCCCACCTTGCTTGAAACAGATGGGGTTATCTGAAATACTAAGCACAATTTAATATATGCTTATATAATATGTTATATTAAGTTATTTTGCAAGTAATTCCATAATCTTATTACTTCTTTGTATAAATGCAGTCATCTGTGCAGGAGCAAGAGGTGCATGGCTTATAAGAGCAAGATCATATAACTGTTGGCAGATGATGTCAGTATTTTCACCATCCTTGTGCTCTACGATGTATTTTACAAGCTCATTGTTGGCGTTAAGAACAAGTGTCTGTCCGTTTGAACCAAACATAGCTGGATCCATACCAGACATACCATACATTTTCATCATATCCTGCATACGTCTGTCCTGTTCAGAAAGAGTAATCATAGAAGATACAGATGCATCCTTAAGTTTTTCAACCTTAATATTTATATTATCGTTATTAAGAGCCTTCTTGAAAGCAGCAGTAAGAGCTTCTGTAGTATCCTTTAACTCATCTTCGTTAGTTTCTTCTTTGAATATATCTGAAAGATCTGTATCAATTCTTGCAAACTTAAGACCTTCATTCTTACCTTCAAGATGAGTGATAAATGGCTGGTCAATATTATGAGTAAGAATGATAGCATCCATATTTTCTTTCTTAAACATATTGATATACTGGCTCTGTTCCTTTTCATCAGTTACATAGAATACTGTATTTTCATGTTTTTCTTTGTTAGCTTCAAGATAATCCTTAAGAGTTACATACTTACCTTCAAGATTCTTAAAGATAATATAATCATTCATCTTCTCAGCGAACTTTTCATCCTTTAAGCAGCCAAACTTGATAAATGGATTGATATCATCCCAGTACTTTTCATAGTTTTCACGGTCTGTTTTGCACATACCAGTAAGCTTGTCAGCAACCTTTTTAGTGATGTAATCAGATATCTTCTTAACAAAACCATCATTCTGAAGAGCAGAACGCGAAACATTAAGAGGAAGGTCTGGACAGTCAATAACACCCTTTAATAAAAGAAGGAATTCCGGAATAACTTCTTTTATGTTATCAGCAACGAATACCTGATTATTATAAAGTTTTATAGTTCCTTCAATAGATTCATACTCAGTATTAATCTTAGGGAAGTAGAGTATACCTTTTAAGTTGAAAGGATAGTCCATGTTAAGGTGGATCCAGAATAAAGGTTCCTTATAATCATTAAATACCTTGCGGTAGAATTCCTTGTATTCATCAGCTGTGCATTCATTAGGATGCTTTGTCCAGAGAGGATGTATATCATTGAGTGCAACTGGTCTTTTTACAATCTTAGCCATCTTTTTGGCTGGAACCTTTTCAACTGTTTCCTTAGTTCCATCTTCTTTTTCAACCTCTTCAGTAACAGCATCTTTAATAAATGTGTCAAGGACAGTATCCTTTTCTGTAACCTCATCTTCAGGGATTTCCTCTGTTAACTGACCAGCATCTTCGTTAGTTAAGAAGATTGGTATAGGCATAAATGAACAGTACTTTTCTACAACTTCACGAGCCTTGTATTCATTTGCAAATTCATAGCTGTCTTCATTAAGGTAAAGAGTGATAGTAGTACCAGGTGCTGTGGCTGTACCATCAGCCATATCATATTCTGTACCACCGTCACATTCCCAGTGAACAGCCTTAGAACCTTCCTTGAAAGAAAGAGTATCAATAGTAACCTTATCAGCTACCATGAATGCTGAATAGAAACCGAGTCCGAAGTGACCTATAATCTGGTCGTCATTAGCCTTATCCTTGTACTTTTCAAGAAAAGCTTCAGCACCAGAGAAAGCTATCTGGTTGATGTACTGTTCAACCTCATCAGAAGTCATACCTATACCATTATCAATAATCTTAATCGTCTTGTTATTAGCGCTTACTTTAACATCTATCTTATATTCAATATCCTCAGGTGCTTCATATTCACCAATCATATCAAGCTTCTTTAACTTAGTGATGGCATCGCAGCCGTTAGATATAAGTTCTCTGTAAAAAATGTCGTGATCAGAATACATCCACTTTTTGATAATAGGGAAAATATTATCACTGTTAATTGATAAACTACCATGTGTATTAGCCATAATTAAATTCTCCAATCTGCGTAATATACGCCTAAATCTGATATTTATATACTACGGTTTATATTAGTATCAAAGTCTGGGGCTTTTGACCCCGACATCATCATATATGCCCGCAGCAGTTTTATTGCATAAAAGCAATTTCATAATATGTAGTTTAATATTCTGCTAAAAGGAAGTCAAGAAGAAATTAGCACTCAAAACTGGTGAGTGCTAATAAAAGAGCCGCAAACCCAGTAAAATCAAGGGTTCCGGAAAATATTAAATTAATATAAAAAGTTATGAATACAGCTTTGCATAGAAGCTTTAAAATGTACCCTATAGATTAGACAGTTTGAGTTTTTAAAACCCTTACCATTAGACAGTAAGTTTTAACGAAAACCCTTAAATCTATACAATGAGTTTACAGGGAACCCTTAACTTCGGACATG
>OGHO01000867.1_pt1 | contig 33775 bp, 39 predicted proteins | sample 1571421 | NCBI WGS metagenome assembly OGHO01 (sample SAMEA2581937, study PRJEB24529) | metagenome | biome: Human gut stool | place: China | collected 2011
CGAGACTCAAACTTGAATCCCGTATTTCCATTTACACAAAATATTTTATAGTGCCGTAAATCTACTAATCATTCACGTTGAGATAACTATCGAATACTTTTCAGCTCGCCTAAATCAGTGTGAAAACTAGTAGATTTACCGTGACAAAGGTATATATTTTATCTCATATTTTATAATAAACGAACTTTCCTTTTTCACTTTTTAATACGCCAAAGCAAGAATAATCTTATCTGGCAACGCACTAACCTCTGCAAATCTTAACCTGCTTCCTCCAAGTTTAATCGCTGAATCCTTATAACACCCTATAAATTCCTCCTTTGGCATAAAGAATGGATAACCGTATGGGACTCCTCCCCAATAGACGGGAACTTTAAAACCATCGAATCCATGACCAGTTATGATGTTAGCATCAATAAATAATCCCCTACCACTAAACAGAGGGATTTTATGCACGTATTCTATTAAAGTCCAGTTGTTTATAGAATTACCTACTGCAACTATCTCCTTCCAACCATAGTGATTTCATTTATCAATTGGAGATATTGTATACTTTATTCCTTTGTTACTGTAATCTATTTGAATATTATCACATAATTTTTTCAAATCATAGAAAAATGTTTTTTGCTTTTCTGACAGCATCTCTTCCGAAATAATAGTCTTTATAATAGAAACATTTCCATGCTTCTCTCCAAAACAGTAACCTCCTGCCGTTACTGATACAAAATCAATCACTTCATCATTGTAATGTCCTTCAAAACATTGGTAGGTTGCTTCCAAATTCTCATCAATCTCAACACTGGTTAATCCCCAACAGTTTCTGAAGTATTCTTTGATAATTTCAAGCATTGGTAAATTATAATCTTTAAGGATACGCTCTTGGTATCTTCTGAAGAAATGGGGGGCATATATTGTTATTTTATGTGTCATAGGTTGATAAACAGCTGCGTATTTCCCTTCCTTACGTTCATATATACAGTACATACTTATGTTGGGATTATCATGCTGTCCTCTTTTATCAGCGGTAAAAGTTACGACAAAAAGATTTTTTCTTTTGACGCTCTTACAGTCATACGAAGTTTTTACTGGAAACTTATAAGACTTCAAAACTTTAGATCTGAAATTCTTACGAAATCGTTCCATTGGTTTATCTAAGTCTGCTAAATCTTTCAATAGTTCTTCACGGATTTCTTGCTCCGTCATTGATGGTACAATCATAATGTATACAATAAATATTAGCAATAATCGTCAATTCCGTCCGGTCCATCCCACTCCAAGCCTTTGGCTATTGTGAGAGCCTTTTGTGCTCCACGTTCTTCAAAATATGTACGCCCTTCATGGATATATTTACCATCCTCAAAAGTTATAGAAACAGAGGTGTATTTCTTTATATCCTCTGACAGGCTATGACATATTACCATTATTAGATTTTCATTACATAGAGCAAAATCATCTATAATTTGAGTAGTATATTGATTTCTCGTTATAACTTTCCCAACACAAAGGTTATCAATATATGAAGTAAGTGGAGTCTCACTGATTTGGATAGGGCAAAGTGGGAATTCAGTGGGTGTTTTCCATTCACGTTGCAAGGCTGTATCAGGTGAAAGAGCGGGGAACAGAACTTGCCTATATGTATCTTGAATTATCGGAGAATCAGGTTGGGCAAATATCCATTCTCCCATATTACCTGCACTGGAATACGGCTTGCTCGGTTTTTCAGCCCATTTCATAACCCGTTCATAAGCTGCTTTGGCCTCTTCCTGTGTAACCGTTCTCATCCACATTACATCTTGATTTGTACCTGTAAGATCTCTCAAGCAACTTGGATTATCGATGAATTTTTGAATATCACCGCCACATAGGTATTCTATTTTTTTTCGTGTAGCGGGGTTGTTCAATGCATTCTCTAACCTTGTGAGCCATCTCAAATTTTCTGGTCGGTTGTTACATCTGTTAGTATCAATATGGTCTACTATGTCTCTTTTTGAATCATGACTACCATGGAACGCTGTTGCAACAATTATGTGGACTCGATGCCCTCCTATAGTCATATATCCTGTTTTTTCATTCTTAGTACCAAAGAGCCATTGTTCATCCAGTTTCCTTGGCTTGTGTCCATCTTTGGCGTGACGAAAGACTGCTCCATTATCACGAACAGAATAGTGTTCATCTTTATAGGTACAATCTTTGACCTCTGTGTATATATCAATATCTACTTTCATAACGGTTCTAACTTTATTTTCTAAATGAATTATAGACTTCAAGAGCGAATTTTAAAGTATCATACCATTCATCTTCTGATTTATAGTCTAACTTTATGTTTATGATACGGGAGTCATGCAGATGATTTGTCGAGATCTCAATTGCAATGCCTTCTTTGTTTTGGAAACTTTCAATAGAGATAAGTCTTGGATGATAGAAATCTTTTGCACGTTCTTGAAAGGTCTCTCCAATTGTAAAAGAGATAGCATAATCGGGAAGCATAAAGTCTGGGACGGGACATCCTTCGTATTTTCCATTCTCACTGACACTAAATACAATGATGGGGGAGGCATTCAATTTTCGTAATACTCTTGGGGCTACTTCCATAAACTGAGAGACGGCTTTTCTGTTTTGAATATCTTCTTCTGACTCATTCGTCTCATTGGCAAGCTCTAAGTCTTCAGCTAATTCTTTGAAAAAATTACGTCCTAATACTTTGGATATTAATGCAAGTTGTTGAATATCCATATTATTACGAGTGAACAAATTATACACGTTATTCCTTTTACAGCAAATTCTATCTGCAAATTCAACAATTGAAAGTTGTTGCTTGCGAACCTCTTTTTCGATAAGTTTTCCAATAGTTCTTTTTTCTGTCATATTCACGTTCCTTATTATGTTGCAAAGTTATACCTACATGGATAAAGTTCATAAAAACGATGTATCCTGTTATTGTGCATTTTTCCATAACACTATATACCAGTATACATAATATTCACAGTCTATACAAAGTTAGTAAATATATTGAAGTTAAGAAAAATTTGTAATACTCATTTCTACTAGTTTATTGTTTAAATTTCTATTTTGCAATATTTCATTTGCAATAAAGAGAATTTAAGGTTGATTTAATTTATTTCTAGTCATAAACTGTTATGAAAGCTGCCACTATGACTTTTAAGCATCTGCTATTTACCACGGTATATTTGTTAATGATTTTACGTTTCTTAGTACCTCTATAAAACAAAAAATATAGAGAAGACAGCTATCCCTAACTATCTTCTCTCTTTCTCTTAAAATGTCAATCTCATAACTACCTTCTCCGGTTGTGTTGTAATCTTAACTCTCTTTACCTGATCCGCCCCAAGCATTACAGCCGAATTTTTATAACACCCTATAAATTCTCTTTTCGGCATGAAAAACGTGTACCCGAAGGGAACGCCTCCCCAGTAATCCGGTACTCTGAAACCATTAAAACTATGCCCAGTAATTATATTGGCGTCGATGTTATAGATCATTTTCGGATCATAATTCAGCCAATCTATTTCCCCCTCCCTGTACTTGCGTAGAAATGTTAGTTCCAATGTTTTTCCCGATACTTTTCTTAATAGGAATTTGACTCCACCAGCATTAAAGACCTTATCCAGATCCGCCTGAACTTCATTTTCAACTTCATTGACTCCTAGTGTACCCAAATCATAAACCTTGCCCATAACGAATATTTTCTTTTTCATATTATTCTAGTTTTCTTTCTATTATTATTGATATTTCTCCTTGTCCGTCAGTTTTGAAACTTAGTTTCTCGTAATTAACAAGTTGGCATAACCGATCCTCATATGTATCTATCAGCCATTGCATACTAACCAATGAATGCCCATCTTCATCTTCATATAGTTCCTCGTCCTCATCCGCTATATCTGTCATATCAGAGGTAGTCAAACTGAATATATGAGCAGCCAGTTCTATAGGGACGTAATTAGCATCATCAGTCCCATATAATTGAGAGGGATATTTTATTGGGATGAATACTGCATTCTCAAAACAACTGATTCTGTGTCTTACCGGAATATCAGAGAGCCCATCCATTAGAAGTTCGACTATGGGGTAATCTACTTCCCGTATATCTCCTGTATAATAACGCTTCATCGTTTCCACTCTAAAATTGGCTATCAAAGACAAGTCCTGTATTGGCATCTTTGCTAGCCGGGAGTATAAAGTTCCGTTATCATCAATATAGCTTTCGGGATCAGTACATTTCAAATCTTTATCTCTTGCTGTTGAAAATCTTTTTACTTTCATGTTACTTAGTTTTTTGTGATTTAATTAATTCTGCTCCAAATGTTTCTTTCAGGTATTCTTGGAGCTTGGTATTTAGGCTGCCCATTGTACTGCCATTGCTTTTGCTATACCAGGAAATGTTTTACTTCTCAATGTTCTCCTTTCTTCTGCCGATACTCCTGAAAAGAAAATGTCTGTGTACCATTTGGGTGATTTGTTCCCGTTCTTAGATATGACAAACTCTCCCTTTCCTACTATTTTTGTTGGTATCAGTTGAGGAAGATTCTTTAACCATAGACATGTTTTTTTTGAAGCTTCGTCACCAAACTGCCAAGGTTCTATGATCTGATCCGGTTTTCTCCATCGAGTACTCATTATGCCAACTGGATTTTCTATGGCTATCTTCTTGATTCCTACACTAGCTACGGACATGAAAAACTGAATGGCTTCTTCCCTGTCTGCCGCTCTGTTCGGATAAAGTGGATGTGGTCTCCTTTCAGCAGTGGGTAAATTACTATCGTCCGGATGATAATACCATTTAGCTCCACTGACGGAAAGATAGGTACAAGGCGGATGGGCAATGATCATATCCCAATCTCCATCCAGAAAATATTTTTTCCTGTTTTGCAGTGTTCCTCCTCTGTTTGCTATAATATCGAACATATCCCCTTGATAGTGCCATTCCGGATGTCCACCACTACAAGCTAGAAGATCACAACTAAAAGTACAGTGACCTCTTTCTCTGAAAGCCTTACATACGGTCTGACTTTCTTCACATGCTACAAGTATATTCATCCTAATAAGCTGTTTGAAATATCACATCCGTCTTATGCTTTTTCAGTTCCTGTGTTCTGAATACAGTAGATCTTCCTGTGTATTCGTTTAGGGATTCTTGTACCTGCGTGTCAATTGTGATTAAGACTTTGCTATTGGCTGTTAAACAATTTTTCATAAGTCAGTCTTTTGTTTTTGTGATTTAATAATTAAGGTTACATTATAATTTTTATTCAGGTATTCTTGGAGCTTAGAATATCTGTCTAGCCTACATCTTCCACGTGGGCAAAGAGTAAATATTTCTTTAAGGCTTATTTTTAATGTTAAGTTATCGTCCGTACTATCCTTTTTATTCAATAAAGAAGCCAGTTGAGGAAACTTTTGAGATAACGCTGCAATATCATCGTGGAATTTATTCGTTCGCTCTTTCAAATCGGGTAATGATTCTACCGGAGTTGTTGGTATGTCACTACAATCTTTGTTGAGCGAATACCAGAGTTGGGATGTGTCTGTCATAAATTTAAGTATTTAATTCATAGTTAGGGATTTGGAGTGATACCAATAGAGTTTTCGGCATTTTTTAGGGTAGGAGGAAATAAAAAACGGAGCACTTTATCAAATGCTCCGTCCTTTAATAACTGATATGAATCTAGTCATGATTTAATTTAAATGGCATCTTTACCCCTTTATAATTCGTGAAAGTGCCGGAATAACTATCCATACTCCATTTACCTTCAAATGTTCCTGTATGCTCTCCTGCCGAATTATATTCCTTCAATATCATGTAATCGTTGGAATTCATAGAACCGGATAATTCCAGTGTATTATTTCTGCCGTTTTTTACATAATAATAGCTACCTCCTATTTCATTCGGTTCTCGCCAACCAAGTCTCATCACTATTGGGTACTTTTCATTGATCATCCCGTAATATTCAAATCCAACAATAGTCGATCCGACTGTAGGGTTAGGGACATCATTAGAAACTTCTAAACCAAATTCTTGGGCTAATGTATTCTTCGTTCGATTTATTACAGCTATAATATCAAATATTCCTGCACGAACATATTTTTTATTTTCTCTTATAACTTGTGGATTTATACTAATAAAGCCTTTAGCAATATCTCTCATTGTTTTACCCGCAATATAATCCTGTACTAAAATAGCATCATTTTTATATCCAGTAGTAAATACGAGGAAATAATACGTTTGTCCTATTATAAGCTTTTTTGCATCTTCTCTTGCATTTCCATCGTCCCGGTTTGATTGGATTATCATTTCCGATGAATTAAGTGGTTGTATGTTTACTTGATATCCACCGAAAATCTCACCAAAAGTGGCAGATATTACTTTCCCTTTAAAAATCATAGTCTTTTGAGTGAGTACATCATCTGCTAATAATGTATTCCTATTAGCTAATTCATAAATTAGATTAGCATCAGATAATATATAGTCATGTTGACTGAAATCTTTGGCAAGATTGTCTATCAAACTTCCAAACTCTTTTTCTATAGAATCATAGGTTTGAGCTGATAGCGAAGTATATACACACATTGCCAATAATACAGAAAAAAAGTGTTTCATATTCTTCTTTTTTATTTTCGTTTTAATATTGCACTAAATCCGGCTGCTTCCCATTTTAATGCGGTATTATTGTTTATAAAGAAATAGTGTTCCCCTTCCGCATTTTCGTCTCCAAGTTGTATATATTCTCCTGTATAGTAATATTTTCTTATCTCTTTTTTTGCTATTTTACGTGCCATCTCTTGTACTATAAAATCATTAGCAAAGGCTTTACCTTCCATTTCGAATGAACATGTATTTTCTGATATAAATCGAATTGTCAAATGGCATTTTAACAAATTTCCAAAAATCATTTGAAGCTCAGTATTGAAAAAGACTTCACCATTAAAAGTTTTTCCTTGAATATATTTTTTAGTAAAAACTAATTTTTCCTCTTGCTCTTTTCTTGCAATATAAGTGGTTACATTACTTAAAAGTTCTGTTATTGACTCAAAAGAAGAACAAGCAAATGACTTAATTTCAGTTTTTCCATTAGAGTATTCTATAGGTATTGATAGCATTCCATTTTTCAAGGTAACAATATTAGACATAAATTTTCCACGTTCTAATTTTACTATTTTCCCATCTTCCCAATAACCATCTAAAGATAATAATTCAGATCCTTGGGGTATAGAAAATGTTCCATGTCCTGAGGGTAAATCATTTTGAATTTCCCCTTTATATATCCCACCATTTTCTAAAGTTATGATGTTTGTGTCGTTTGCTTCTCCCTCCTTGATATTCCATGTGTAAATTCCATAGATTCCTTTACGCTCTTCTTTACCGTCTTTTAGAATTCCCTTTTCCCATATCCCGTTTTTCTCTAATCCATCTTCATCTGTTAGCTTTCCTTCTCCATCGGGTAGTAAGTCTTTAAAATCACCTACATAAACATCACCATTTTTATATTTGATGGTTCCCTTTCCTGATTTATAGTCAAACCATTTTGCGGTGTATTGATCTCCATTGTTACGGGATAATATGCCAGAGACTAAAATACCATTAGAATAATTACATTCAAAGGAATCCCCGTTAGTATATGTAATCGTTCCATTACCGTCTCTAACTCCCATTCGCCAACTTCCTTCATAAATATCTCCATTAGCATAAGCCATTCTACCAATACCAGAAGGCTTTTCTAGTTTCCATTCTCCTTCATATACATCACCATTGGCATATTTCATAATACCATTATCGTCATAATGTCCATCTTCCCAATTACCTTTATAACAATTTCCATTAGCATAAGTCATTGTCCCTATACCCTTTCGTTTTCCCAAATTCCAGTTGCCTTCATAACAATCGCCATTGGCATAGGTTGTTTTCCCATTGCCATGTTTGTTGTCAGAAGCCCAATTGCCTATATAAATATCTCCACTGGTATAAGTCATTTTCCCATTGCCTTGCTTATTGTTATAAGACCAGTTGCCTTCATAGCAATCACCATTGGCATAGGTCATTTTTCCCTCACCGTGTTTGTTGCCAGATAGCCAGTTCCCTATATAAATACCTCCACTGGCATAAGTCATTTTCCCATTGCCGTTTGGAACACCATCTTTCCATTCTCCTTCATAACGGTCGCCATTAGGGTACTTCTTCTTTTTGGCTTCTATGTCATTGGAAACTAATAATCCTAAGAACAATGGTAAAAGGAATAAAATATATTTTTTCATAATATTCTAATTTAATGGTTTATTTATTTTTCAGTCTGCATCTTACGTCGCATATAGATGATTAATACAACCCCCGGAATCGTTACCCTATATGCTGCTCCCGTCAGGTCTTTTAACAACCATGCTCCCATAACTATATTTATAGCAGGAACGAGCATTCCTCCAATTCTGCTTACCAGCCCTACTCCAACTGCTATATTCAATGCAACTCTAGGAACTAATGTACTTGCTATTAATGCTAGAATCTTAGAGATGAATGTAGGAGAGATACAAGCCATCAGGATAGCATCTTTCATTGCATCTTTGCTTTGATATACATTGGCATCCAATTGCAAATCCTTAACTAATTCCTGCAATTGCTCATCATCCATTTCCTCTAGTACATCATCCATTAACTTTTGAATCAGGTACATCTCAATCCGTTCCGTAGATGAGTTCTTGTTATAGTTGACTTTCTTCTTATCACAGACATCCATTAGAATCTCACGGTATGGTACTCCATATCCCCGAAAGAAATTAGCAAAACTATCCCCAGCATAGAGTTGAAATTCATGTGCAATTTCTGTCCATGCTTTCTGTAATTGGTTGGGGTATGATTCTTTATACAAACGTGTTCTGGATAATGTTTCTGAGTATCTTGGATTATCATCTTTGTCATATACTAGTAAATCAGCCAGTACTTTTAAATCTTCATTGGAGCATTCTTCTAAGAATTCCAAATCTTTGTCCTTCAAAAATTTCTTTTCAAACATGGTTTAATCATGGCACTTATATACGACCCGACACTAGCCCGTTAGGTCATAACAAAAAGTTATAGCTCGGCAGAAGCCGGGATTTTTTATTAACAATTAAATTTTAGAATTATGGACAAGAAAGAAGAATTATTGGAAAGATTAGTGAATGGAATTGAGTTGCAAAACAAATTATTAGCTATGCAATTAGCGGATTCCATTAGCATACCTAATTTTATGTTATTAGATAATGAGCAAAAAATATCAGCATTTTCATTTAATGCTGATATTATATTAGAAAATATTCATTCTAAGAAGGTTGAAGAGTTTATAGAAAAAGATAATCAAGATGTAGAAAAGGGATTTATTCGTTTTCAATGATTTTCTTTTCAAGATTAACCAAGTTGAAAAATGATATATGTGCACACTTCGGACATGTTATTGCAATTACTCTAAGAAAATCTGATTGTCCGCCTAATGACAATTCTTTTGTTTCTGAATCAAAATTACCTGCTAATATATGAAATTCAGTATCTGAAAAATTTAATTTTTCATTTTGTTCACATACAGGACACTTAAATCGTCCTGCCTTTTCGGTTAATTTAGCAACAATAGCATTAAACTGTTCATCTGTTAGTTTCATAATATTTCATGTTTTAAGTTAGTATTTCTGCAAATGTACTGTTTATAGTTTATAAGCGGTAATAGTTTTGTATGTTCTGTAAGGATGTTCTTTAGCATCCTTACAAACTAAATTATGGAAAATATTTGCACAATACTTGCATATATCGTTGAATTTTAGCATATTTAGGTACTTAAAATTTGACATTATGAAAGGCAAGAGTTTATACACAATGTTCTCAGAAGCTCTTTCTAGTGAAGAAAAAGCTATTAAATACTTTGAGAAAATGAGATGGGAAGGGAAGGTTGTATCACCGTATGACCCTACATCTAAGGTGTACAAATGTGGTAATGGAAAATACAAATGCAAGAATACTGGACGATACTTCGATGTAAAAACAGGAACACCGCTTGCAAATACTAAATTGCCTATGACGAAATGGTTGCTCGCAATGTTTTTGTTCCAAGCAGATAAAGGTGGTATTTCTTCATGTCAATTAGCTCGGATATTAGAGATTACTCAAAAATCTGCTTGGCATATGCTTATGAAGATTAGAGAGTTCGTTGCAAAGGCAAATGCAAATAATTCTAAGTTGTCCGGTGAGGTCGAGATAGACGAAACTTTTGTTGGTGGAAAGAACAAGAATAGACATAAGGATAAGAAAGTAGAGAAATGTCAGGGACGCAGTTATAAAGACAAAGTTCCGGTATTTGGCATCTTAGAAAGAGGAGGAAAATTAATAGCTAAAGTTGTTTCTAACACACAGTCTAAAACATTAGTTCCCATTATTAAAGAATACGTTAAAGAAGAAAGTGTGGTTTACACTGATGGGTGGGAATATACTGGATTAATTGGCAGCTATACGCAAAGATCTGTAGATCATGAGAAACATTTCTACGGTACAACATACGCCACAGATGAAGGTGAAATAATCACTGTCAGTACAAATGGAATAGAAAATGCATGGTCTCACTTTGATAGAATGATGTTAGGGACTTATATACGGGTAAGCAAAAAACATTTGCAAAAGTATGTTGATGAATTTATCTTTCGGTTTAATACCCGGAATTTTAGCGATTCTCAAAGATTTAATTTACTTTTGCGCAATATAGCTTAATTATGGGAAAAGGAAAAAAGAAAAAAAATAGAGAAATGGAATCAACTCTCCAATTTTTTATGGCAAAGAACAAAATCAGCGTAAGAAGTGAGGAAGAACTTGAAGAGCTGACTAAGAAGCTAAATGAAATGCTTGAGAGTTATCCTTATCCTGAGAAAGAAAAGCAAGTTTTGTTATCAGGAGAAAAAGAAATACCTGAAAAGGATAAAGATTAATATTGGAAATTATGAAGTTATTCCTATATTTGCAGCGTATCATTGAATAGATGGTACGCTTTTTACATATTATAGCCTAATCGCCATCGAACTACCACCTTGAAAGCAATAGGGCTATTTTGAACTCACTTATGGGTGTATTGCGTTTATACGCCAATATACTGGCGTAGACTTTGCCTATAAGTGAGTAGGGTGTGGTAGCCCTCGATGGCGTTAGGCATTAGTTCTACGCCTTTTTCATATATATGCGTGAGGTGATGCTAACTAAATGGAAACATTATTATTTAGTATTAACCAATAAAACGCAAAATGTTATGGAAAAGCAATGTAAAAAGTGCGGCAAAAAGTTAGATAATGATTTTTCTGATTATTGTCTCGATTGTTTAAAGTTTAGCTACTCCAAGTTAGTTAAAGAAAAGCAAGAACAAAAAGAGGATTCTGTATTAAATTCATGTAACAAAGAAGAAGCTACTCTAATTGTAATTGCTAATATTGTACTCACAATAGGAATAATAGCTTCAATCGTTCTCACATTTATTATGGCATACGATAAATATGGAGATATTCAATATACTGGATTAGCAATCACACTGTCTACTTTACTATCAAGTGTTGTAACTTGGGCTGTACTTTTATGTATAGCAAAAATATCCAAAAACATTAGGGAAATCAGAAATAAATTGCTATCTTAGCAGTCGAAAAAGAAACAGGCTCTTTCCAGTTAACATCAACTAGAAAGAGCTTTTTTATTATAACTAAAAGTTATAGCACATGGCTAGGTGTTGGGTCGTATATAAGTGCCTTAATCATTTATAGTATTAATAAATATTTGATTCATATCTTCCTCTGACAGATCTATCCGATCAAGTTCGTTTATAAGTTGCTTTTCGGTTGGAATGATAATCTGTTCTCTTTTATTGATGACATAGAGGAAGCAACCTTTTAATCGTGTATACACATAATATTTCTGTGTTTTATCTGTTTCTCTAGCTTTGATATGTGTGATAAAGTCCTCATTAATAATATCACGTTTTTGAATTTCTTCCATACAAACGTCAAATTCTCCTTCGTCAATTATCATGTAGTCATTGCATAGATCCTGTATTGCTTCTTGTATAATATTGTATTCTTTCTTTTCTTTATCAGTTTTAAGTAATCGGGAAACAATATCACTGGCAGCAAGGGAAGACAAGATTCCAGAGAGAGTGGGAATAATTATTTTCATAGGTGCAGGCAACGGAAATCTGGACGCTAAATTGAATCCTGCCATAAATGCAGCAAATCCGACAATGGATTTAGTTATAGAAGCTGTCAATTCTTTCCAAGACATTCTATTATCCATGAATTTAATAAAATCAGGAACGGTGTTGACCAATATAAGTGTAGTGTTAACTATAACATTAGTTCTAACAAATTTAATTGCTACATTTTTAGCAGCAGCTCCGGTTACATGCTTTTCACAAATTACCGCTGCAAACTTATGAATCGTATTCTTTCCTAATGTGGAGCTATATACCGAATTAATAGCTGATTTTGACACTTGGGTGGACATTGTTGTCAATCCACGTCCTATAGTTGTTTTAAAGAGTTGGCGTATTAGCACGCTACTAAAAAAAACAGAGCCGCCAGTTTTAATACTTTCCACAAAAGAAATCTTCAATGCGTCTCCTGTATCTATATTCTTGTATTTGAGAACTGCAAAATTGATAATAAAGGAAACACCCAAAGACGATGCGGTAGATATAACGGATTGTCTCGCATCAAATAGCAATGAATCTATATTGCCTGCCTTGGCTATATTTCTTGCTTGCTTAAATGTTACACATCCGGCTTTTACTAATGTTTGAGCTTCCTTGGGATCAGTGACTCCGGTAACTTTCCCTTCTTTTATTTTCTCTCTCATCAGGTTTACCGCTTGATCATACTGATCTTTGGGAACTTCTAAGAGCATCGGTTTACCGTCTGCCTTTTGATAATAGCGATACATTCCAGTCTCCACATCAAATGCCGAATTTATGGTTTTAGTAGCCGTATCATAATATTTAGTTTGGATATATACTCCATCCACTATTCTGTCCGCACCATTCTTTTCGTTATTTCGTCCTATATCTTCTACATGCTTATGCTGCCAACGGTCGTGAAGGGAATTGGCGTCCTCAGCCATAAACCCTAATCCTCCTTTTGTATGTGCCTTCATTAGCTGAGTAATAAATTCTATATTCTGAGTGATCTTAATAGCTCCGACAGGATCTATAATATGACTATCAATAGGGGTAATTGATTCTTTGGGGTCTTTCATGGGCTTCATTCTCCTATACGCTTATAAGTCTCCGAATTCAGCCGTTTGTTTTGATTAAACGTTACTTATACAAGAAGGATGCGAGACTTGCCTGCCATGTTCACGAATCTTAGGCATCGCCAAACGCCCTTTAGGAATGAACAAAGAAGAAACAAAATCTCACATCCATTTTCGATATGCAGGGGTACAGCATTGGCTATACCGAGACATACAAAAACAAAATGAGCATTAGTTGTTTCTGTCCTCCTAATATAAATTTGGCGAATTTAAGATTCGGACATCACAAAAATACCTTTCTTGTATCCAACCATTTCTCCGATTGGACGTTACAAAGATAGTATTTTTATTTTTTACAACTAATGCTCTATGAGATTTTGTTTCTTCAATGATAAGGATTTCACCACCTTTATAGACGGCAGAAAAAATAAAACTTATTGACTAAGAATTGACTTAATCCAATTAACTACCAAATTGTTAGTCTCGAAAATAAACTCTTGTCCTATCGCAGCAGATTGAAAATAATCCTCCTTCCATGATTTTGAATTATGATGAGTAATATAAATATCTCTGAAAAAGTCGGGTAGATTCCAGCGACTTCTACTGCAATTATTTTTAGTGAGAACTAATTTATTAGAATATTTTAGGTGAGAAGCACCTGGTAAATTCTTCAAAATAGACAGATGATTTGTTGGTAGGAATATTGCATTATTTTTGTTCCAACGTTCTTGTTTTGCATGAGGATGCTGTTCTAATCCTACCGGAATATTATCTAAAGATGAAATAATACTACCCACTTGCAAATATCCATATATGATATGTAAATTAGGAGTACCTTTTCGGAACTGTAACTTGCCATTACTAAGTTCTGTTTGTTTGAACCAACCAAAGAATAGAAATAAATCCCCAATTCCAATTTTGTTATTGTATAACTCAGATAACGCAGCCCCTGTTTGCCCATAAGCGGGTATCCAAGATACAGGACGAATTTTTATATCTTTTCGTAGGTCTGGGTCCAAATGACAATAACTACTCCCATTAATATGACTTTGGGGCTTTAACTCTTTTATAATGTCATAATATGACTTTTCACCATAATAAATATCTGAAAACTTAATTTCTCGATCCAATTCAGATGGGATAGGTAGTGATAGTAATGTCCCATCTGGTAAGATTGGACTAGGTATACCTCCATTGGCAGAATCAAATCCTTTTCGGCTCAGTATTACTTTCATATTAGCTTGTTGTATAATATTGGACATTTTGAGGGAATGTTCACTGTATCTCTTACATAACTAATAAAATCTATCGGTTCTATTGTTTTCCATCCTGTTCCACTCTGACTTATTGGTATTCTAATTTTATCTAAAATATTAAACGGAATTATCAAAGGCTTTTCGCAACTGAAATAGTAAAATTCTTCACATATTAAAACGTTTTGTCCTTTTATATCATTTTCTTGAGAAGAACCATCATTATGATAATTGGAATTAGATACAAGAATAAAGTCTTCCGGTTTTATTGCATTCTTGAATTTTGGTTGATAGATATTGTCACCATAATATACATCATTCTCTCTTATTCTGTTTGCATTAATATATCTAGAACCGCATTTATTACACTTGCCATTTGAAATTATTGATCCAGAATTTCTTTTAGGGCGTTTTTGTGGATAATGTTCCCAATAACTAGCAATACTCATTTTATCAGTTATTCTAGCTAAATAGATTAATTTATGCTCAGAACTACCGTATTTTTTTCCATCTCTTTCCGTGTTTTTACCTAGCCATCCTGCAATCCATACTCCTGGTACAACATTACTGTTTTTACGTAGCTGTGGTTTGCACGTTGCTAAAGTTAGTACACCATAATAAGGATTCGGAGCAAATCCTTCATCGTTTCTCATAATATAACTATATAGTAAAGCTTTCATAAATTTTATATTACATTTAATGTAGATTCTAACAAATGTAATAAAACTTCTTGAACAATCATCGTTAATTACTATTTTTTCATGGATACTCTCTAAATACACTATTTATATTACTTACAAAATCTAGATAGTGCCTTGCCAAGAAAAAAATATAAAGGAAGACTAATTCTCATCTTCCCTTTTATTTTGGACAAATGTCACCTTAGATCATATCTTCTGAGTAATATACTGACTTGTGAAGCTTTGAATTGACCTCCTTTGGCTGTAACAAATCCTTCTGTATTCAAGATCCTCGCCATCTCTGACAAAGACTTATCCTCTTTCGCTAAGATTTTCAACATTGAAATAGCTCTTCTATTATTAGGATTGTCTAAGGCTTTTTGCCTGTTTGTCTGATTACTATTCTCTATTGCTTGATCTAGTTTGCCAAGCAAGTTTTCCGGTTTTCCTAATGATACACCTCTTGCTTTCTTTGCTCGTAGTGATTGTTTGGTTCTTTGGCTGATTAATCCGGTTTCATATTCGGCTATACTACTGATAATATGCAGTACGAGTTTGTTTGCCTCTGGAAAATCACAAAACACAATCTCAACATCACTTTCCAATAGTTTGCTTGTAAAAGCTACGTTCCGGCTTAATCGGTCTAGTTTGGCAACAATCAATGTAGCACCTGTTTTTCTACATTCACTTAAGGCTTCTATAAGTTTTGGTCTGTCAGATTTCTTGCCGCTCTCTGTTTCGATATATTCAGAAATAGCCTTTTTGTCTTTTAGATAATTTCTTATTATTTCTCTTTGTGCTTCTATACCTAATCCTGACAATTCTTGTTTTACTGTAGATTGTCGTAAGTAAGCTATAAAATTTTTCTGTTCCATATTTAACACTGTTTTAACATCCTTCTCGATTGCCAAACGTTCGTTCAATAACCTTTAAGACTGGATGTATGGTTATTAAAAAAGGAATCCTGTAAGATTTCAAGTTTTGATAGACTTTACTTCCTAACAAGATTCCAGTTTCTTTAAAATAGGAAATCTCAGATAATCACTAATACCTTATTGTATTAGTAATATCAAGATTCCTTTTCTCTTATATTTATTTTTTCCTGATGAAAAATTCTATAGCCGAATGAACGAGAATATAATATTCCCGATTCACCCTACATTGATTCTCCCACGGATTATAGAACTCTAAACATAGTTCCTTATATAATAAAGGTAGCTGTTTCTTAATCCGTCTTACTAACCAACCATAATTAAGTGGTCGGCAGTTTTTCATTTTCAGTTTCCATTTCTCTATCGAGATCTGAGAACAAGTACATTCCAAATACATATTTATATATAAGGTAAGCATTCCGTTGCTATCACTTTCACCAATTTCTTGGCTATCTCATGGGAAGCTATATTCCGGGCATCATAGTACCTTTCATCATCTGCCTGAACATAGATAATCTCCCTGATCAATCTAAATAGTGATTGCTGTAGAGTTGGATGAAAGTTCTTGATACTCTCGGCAAACTTCTTATAATCAAAACACATATCATTTAAAGCATTTTCCAATTCCATTGCTGCCTTAAATTCTCTACTGTTTTCTAATTCAAATCTTTCCATGACTCATTTATTTTAGTTAGTAATTCTTGTTTTATTACCTCAATAAGTTTCGGTACAGATTCTAGGGGTATCACTTTCTCGTTAGTTTCTGTTTCTCTTCCTTTAATTGTATAGTTTTCAAGAAATTCTGTTATTTCTGATTGTTTCTTTTTTCTCATAATGTTTTGTTTTAATGATAAATTAAAAAAGAGGATACCACTGTTTTTATTAGTGATACCCTCTTCGGTACATTTCTTTTTCTTATGACAAGAACCATGAAAAGCTGTTATCTTCTCCAGTTAATGCCTTTTGAATTCCAATAGCTATATCCGTTGCATTCTGATTTCTTTCCAACCATTTATCAATATAACTCGACTTAGCCGCTTCATTTAATAACTGCATTAGCTGCCAACAAGATATACTACCTAATCCCCTTTCTCCAAAGTTTTCATTTGACACAAAACCTTTGGTGGCTGCATTTATTTGCGAATCTCCTAAAAGGATTGTTGGTAGTTCTTTCTGCTCTGACAGTGGTAATACTTGATAAAGTCTTAGCCGACCTATTAATTGACAATACTGTTGAATTGTTAATCTAGTACGTCCTAGATTCTCTAAAAGTCTTAGATTTACTTCTGGTTCAAAAGACGTGAATAGTTTTATTGCCGATTGGTATATATCCAAATCAGACATAGCTTCCAGTTTCTCTTTTAATCCATCACAAGTTAGCATGAGATTTGAACAAACCTTTACTCGGTAGCCGATGAATATTTTAAATTTCTCCGGACTTTTCCTTGAATAAAGATTTTCTTCGTGATAACTGCGTACACCACCTATACAGAGATGTACTTCTTCTCCATTGAGTGTTTTACTTATGGATTTAATCTCAAAGCAAAATGCCATTCTTTGATAAAACAAAGTCTTTTCATCTTCTCTGAGTTCGCTTGCTTTTTTATGGAGAGCGGTCGGAATTCTGCCAATGACCGGATGCGATACCCGACACTCTATCTTTCCTAATTGTTCTCCTAGAAAGCAATCATTTGCAGCCTGATAAACTTTCTGTATAAAGTTTTGGTGGCTGATTGTTAATGAATTATCCCCAAAAACGGGAACAACACATTTGTTCTTAAGTTCTTCCAATGTAATTTCATTGGTATTACTTTCTATGAAATGAGGATGATCTTCTTTAACCATTACGTTTGGTTCTACTATAACTGCACCTTCTATTTCTTGATCTAATATATTTCTTCTCATTACTGCCATCCCTGTTTGTGGGATGATACTTAAATTTGTTTCCATATTTATTTGTTTTTAAATTGTTTCTTACTCTGTTTTTGCTTTTGAGACCTTCTTTTTCAAAAGGTTTCTAAATTTCTTTCCGTTTTTAAGCGTACATAGTACGACCTCAAAAATTATGATTAGACCTGTTTCGATCTTCTCGAATTTAGTCATGATCATTCTTCTGTTTTAAATCCTACGGGATTTACCTTTTTGGGGGTTCTCCTTTTAATAAAGGATTCTATAAACTCAAACGCTTCTAGTAAATGGGCAAGTAACCCGATAAACTTTACTACTTCAATAATCAATTTTACTTTTTTCATTGTTATTTCTCCTTATTCTTTAATTGTTAATAATTTATTGTTTCTATTTATTTCATTAATAAGGCGATCAGAGGAGTATAGGAGGTAAGTCAATCGGTGAGAAGAAAAAATAAAGAGAGCCTTTAGCTCCCTATGTCGAAAGAATATAGATACGAGAAAATCCCCACTTCCAGTGATTATAACTTGTATAATCAAAACTGAAAATAGGGATTTAGTCTCTCGGTGCGATAATGTTTTGTTTTTAGCATTATCCAACCGCTTATATGTTTTTTATTTCTTATCTATTTGTTCTTTCTCATATATAAGGATTTGAGATGATTTAAATCGTAGGTAAAACAGAAATGAAACTAGTTAGCTCATTCTTTTAAAGATATTCCAAGTATTCGTAAATTAAATAAATATAAAGCATTATTTTCTTTAACTCTAGTTACTTATTTTGATCATTAGTCATACTTATTCCACTACTATATACCTGCAAATCAAATCACTGAATAACATGCGGTTATAAAATATAATTTTTAAAAGGGTAATGGTTTAGCAACGTGCTATCTACTTTAAAATTCTTAGGATTGCATCATTCCAATAACCTGTCACAAAGGTAATGCTTAATCTGATAAAAAAAAACAAAAAACTTTCGTACAGCTCTTTAAAACTAAGAATATATATTATTTTATTCACAAGAATATGTAAACAATTAGTTTTCATTTCTCATTGTTTATTGCATGTGAAATTAACAAATCATCTTCTATCTTTAGCAATACTAGTACAATCAATTTCAAATATACAAAATATGCATATTGATGTAGTTGTATATCCTTGGGATTAGCTTGGGTTCCGTGTAAGTAACTATTTCTCAAGTCTATTCCATTTGTAAATTCACTTTTGTTCAGAAGATAATTAAAATAACTTTGTTCAGGCTTCGAGAACAGTGAGCTGTCAAAAAACAACATATTTTCCTCTTTCATTTTTATCACCTCTTCTTGAAATTCAGGAGGATAGTAATTAAAAGAAGCAACTTCATTCTCTCGTAAATCTTTAAGTATTAAAATTCTTTCATAATTTGCAATTTGAACAAAATTGTCATTGTCTATAAATATCATATTTTTTTCAATGAGATAATCAATCTTTGGTTTTTGATAATTTTCATAGTTGTTATAATCAATATTCTCATTTACAATTAGATCAAAAAAACAAGTATATTTTTTATCTTTAAATGGAGATACATAAGAAAGCCCAGATTGATCTGAAAAGAATAAATTTGAACAACCTACAATTTCATTATTTTCTTCATTTAAATAGATATATTTATTAGAAACTAAACTCGGAATTTCTTTTATTGTGCATGGTGAAGAAACTATTTGTAACAAATCAAAATCAATACAACCTTCTTCAACAAATAATTTATATTGCTTTAATACAGATTCAAACTCTGGAGCTAACAATCTAACTCTCTCAAGGTAAGATATATTAATTGGTATCATAAGTCGAGCATTATCCGCAAAATTATATTTTTGCGAGAAAATAGTAGTAAAAATATCTTCTATTACGTTTTCTAATGAGCATCCTAAATTATCAAGAAATTTGTGATAAGCAATGATTTGCGCATGAGATGTCATTTCTGATAAACTAAAGGCAATTCCTGCCATATATTCATTTTGAGAATGAACACCCGCAATTTTCTCCAATAGTCCTAAATCGTTTTTCTTGCTAATTAAATCGATTCTTCCTTGTTCATCCATATACTCAAATAGCAACTTGAAATTGTGAAACAAAGAATAATTATCATTGTTGCGTTTAATGAAATTCCCATTATAAGAATAGTTACAAATATTATCTTCTATCTCTCCTTGCTTTATCTTATCCATTCCTTCTGAGAAAGCAACCGATACTCCATACTTCAAAGAGCTATTTATTCTTCCCTCAAATAATCTATCATGCTCCTCTTTATATCGCTGCTTTGCTTTTAATCTTGTTTTAGGTGAAACTTTAAAATCACACCTATCTCTTGCTTGCTGTATCAGTTTGAAATAATTAAGATTAGCATCTTCCGATTCTAAATATTTTAAAATTATGTTTTCTTTATCCTGAATCGTGAGAGTTTTAGGCAGATACATATCCCTTGAATGCACATCATTCTGACATTCATATATAGAAAGTAGTATTTCTGCACTTTGAGGATAATTTAGAAGAAATGTCTGTAATATATTTTTATAATATAAAACCAAATTTTTATGGCATAAAATGCTTCGTATTTCATGTGGATTACTTGATAAGATAGAAGCAATATTTTCGGCAGGTATTTGTTTGTATATTTTCTGGTTATTCACTAACTCCCAAAAAGAATCAGTATATCCATGTATCAATTGTTCAAAATAGACACAAACATTTGCACTATTTATTTTTGACATAAATAACCCTACAATTTTTCCATATTCAATCACTTTACTTTTATAAGTATTGATGTCTTTTTCTGTCCAAACTTTCAAATAGACCTCATTGTCAATATATTTTTTAATATTATACAATTCCATTATATCATTTATGTCTTCATAGACATTTTTTACTTTTTCTTTCAGAATGGGTTCAGCTTTTGACAAATTATCTCCACTTGCTAAATCGCCTATGGAATAAAACTGTATCCTATTTAAATCAAATTTATGCATATAGAAAATTATGTTATTAAAATTCACATTCACAAAATTATTAAATTAAAGCAATAAATCAAATTTTCATACGATTCCTTTTATGAGTATTCTTTCTTCATTTACAGGTTTTAGCTTTTCCAAATCTTTATCTCCCCCAAATAATCTGTGTCAAAAACTATACTCTACGATTTTTTCCCTTTTTTCTTTTAGTTTGTGAAACATCTTCTTGAACAATTGGCAAAACCTCTCTTTGAGATGTTATAAAAGAAATAAACGAATTAGTAATTTGCTCACTTTCCTGATTGGTTAGTGTATTGATATCCTCATTACTTTTCTGTTTGTTCGCAATATAATTGTCCACATTGATAGTTTGCTTTCTAACATCCTTGTTTACAGGATTGATATAAAGCAAGTTTTCTTGATAGTTATCTTGATTGATTTCTATTTTTCTTTCATTGTATTGAATGTCTTGTTCTTGTAATTCAAGCTGTTGGGATACAGGGCTGTTCTTCAATTGCGTTAAGATAATCAAATGTTTCTGTCTGTTGTCGATTGTAACTGAATAGCTTATCAAATCCTTGTTCAACTCGCAGAAATAGGCTTATACGGTCAAAACCACCTTTGATTATTCCGTTCTTAGTATTCTTATGATTAGTTAGCGGAGATAGCTTTTTCTTACCCGTTTGGTCTTTCCGGCTCACAATCAAATGACAGTGCATATTCAGTTCGTTGTCGGAATGGCTACGGTCTAAATGAATCTTTCCGTAAAACGTTATATCTGAAGCGGATAGTTCTTTATTGAAATTATTGGCATATTCAGGAATGAACACCTCACGGATATAATATTTCATTGCTTCGGCTTGTTCCTGTTCTTTGCTACCTATTGTTTGGAGTTCCTTTTCCGATGGGCTGACATGGATAGCATAAAACTTAGCATCCGTTTTTTAGTAGGATATCTTTTATTGAGGATGGTATTGTAGGAAGGAGGAGAGATATGCTATATTATGCTCCCTTTTTATTTCTATATCGGGTTGAAAATACGATTTTTGGTGCTAGTAAACTAATTGATGAGTTAAAGTAGTATAAATTCAAAGCTCTTTTGATGGGGAATAGAATGGGGGAATAAAGAGTGAAATAAAAAGAAAAAGCTCTGAAAATCAGAGCTTTAAGTCTTGTGTATGTGGAGCGTATCGGACTCGAACCGATCACCTCGACACTGCCAGTGTCGCGCTCTAGCCAGATGAGCTAACGCCCCATTTTTATGCCACTGATATAACGTTTGTCAACGTTTTGCTTTTGTTGGCGCAAATATAATGGAATATTCTGAAATAATTGCTATGTTTGCGGAAAATAATTTATTGAAAGGACAGATGATATGCTGATTTATAATACAACTTTTCAGGTGGACGATGCTGTTCACGATAATTTTTTGATTTGGATAAAGGAAAGCTATATACCTGAAGTACAGAAACACGGGACGTTGAAAGCACCGCGTATCTGTCGGATACTGAGCCATCGGGACGACGGAAGTTCTTATTCTCTGCAATGGGAAGTAGAGAGTAGTGGATTGCTGCATCGCTGGCACATGGAACAGGGAGTGCGGCTGAATGACGAACTTACGAAAATATTCAAGGATAAAGTAGTCGGTTTTCCGACATTGATGGAGATAGTAGAGTGATTCAACCGGTAAAAGAAAAGATTATTTTGGGTATAGACCCCGGTACGACCATCATGGGATATGGAGTCTTGCGCGTGAAAGGGACTAAGCCTGAGATGATCGCGATGGGAATTATCGATTTACGTAAATTTGCCAATCATTATCTGAAGCTGCGGCATATTCACGAACGGGTATTAAGTATCATCGAAAGCTATCTGCCTGACGAACTGGCTATCGAAGCTCCTTTTTTCGGCAAGAACGTACAGTCCATGTTGAAGTTGGGACGTGCTCAGGGAGTGGCGATGGCAGTGGCATTGAGCCGTGATATTCCGATCACAGAATATGCTCCTTTGAAGATCAAGATGGCTATAACCGGAAATGGACAGGCATCAAAGGAACAAGTAGCGGATATGCTGCAGCGTATGCTGCATTTTCCCAAAGAAGAGATGCCTACCTTTATGGATGCGACGGACGGTTTGGCGGCAGCCTATTGTCATTTTCTGCAAATGGGACGTCCGGCAATGGAAAAAGGATATAGCAGTTGGAAAGATTTTATTGCGAAAAATCCCGATAAAGTAAAATAAACCCGCAATGAAAGAGGCTGGGAGTGAGAAAAGTTATAAACAAGTAAGTGCGAAGGTAGTGTGAGTACCGCAGGGGAGGTTTAGTATGAAAATGGGAACCAATTATTTAGCGATATTAGGGGTGACTACGGTGACGACAGTAATGAGTTGTACTACTGCGAAAAAGGAATATATGTCTTATGAATTATATCCGGTCCGTACAGGAAGTCTGATTGAAATGGAGTATACACCGGAGGCAACGAAGTTTACTCTTTGGTCGCCTACGGCAGATGAAGTACGTCTGATGCTTTATGAGGCAGGCGAGGGCGGACATGCCTATGAAACGGTAAAGATGCAGTCGGGGGAAGAAGGAACCTGGACAGCTGTGGTAAGTAAGGACCTTATTGGCAAGTTCTATACTTTCAATGTGAAGATCGATGACAAGTGGCAGGGAGATACTCCCGGAATAAACGCCCGTGCTGTCGGAGTAAACGGGAAGCGGGCCGCCATTATCGACTGGCAATCCACCAATCCGGACGGTTGGGAGAGTGACACCCGACCTCCATTGAAGTCTCCCGCCGATATGATTATTTATGAGATGCACCACCGTGACTTTTCGGTCGATTCTACTTCAGGAGTGAAGAATAAAGGAAAATATCTGGCACTGACCGAACATGGAACGATGAACTCCGACAAGTTACTGACAGGTATCGACCATCTGATTGAACTGGGCGTGACACACGTGCATCTGCTTCCTTCTTTTGATTACGCTTCGGTAGATGAAACCAGACTGAATGAAAATTCGTACAACTGGGGATATGATCCGCAAAACTATAATGTGCCCGATGGTTCCTATGCCACTGATCCCTATCAGCCCGCCACTCGTGTGAAAGAATTCAAGCAGATGGTACAGGCACTGCACAAAGCTGGTATCCGTGTGATAATGGATGTGGTGTACAATCATACATTCAATACCGATGAAAGTAACTTCGAGCGCACCGTTCCCGGTTATTTCTATCGCCAGAAAGAAGATAAAACCTTGGCAAATGGCTCAGGCTGTGGTAACGAGACTGCCAGCGAACGCCTTATGATGCGTAAGTTTATGGTAGAATCCGTCCTTTATTGGATAAAAGAATATCATGTTGACGGCTTCCGGTTCGACTTGATGGGAATTCATGATATCGAAACGATGAACGAGATACGGAAGGCTGTGAATGCGGTCGATCCTACCATTTGCATTTACGGAGAGGGGTGGGCTGCCGAGGCGCCTCAGTATCCGGCTGACTCCTTGGCAATGAAGGGAAATATAGCACAGATACCCGGAGTTGCTGTCTTTTCTGACGAGCTGCGTGACGGGCTTTGCGGACCTGTAGGCGATAAGCGCAAAGGAGCTTTTCTTGCCGGAATTCCGGGAGGGGAGATGAGCGTAAAGTTCGGCATAGCAGGCGCTATCGAGCATCCGCAAGTACAGTGCGATTCGGTTAATTATACTCAAAAGCCGTGGGCGAAACAGCCTGTGCAAATGATCAGTTATGTTTCCTGTCACGACGGGCTGTGTTTGGTAGACCGACTGAAGGCAAGCATGCCGGACATCACTCCCGAACAACTTATACGTCTCGATAAACTGGCACAGACTGTGGTCTTTACTTCACAAGGTATTCCGTTTATTTACGCCGGAGAAGAAATCATGCGTGATAAGCAAGGCGTGGACAATAGTTATAAGAGCCCGGATGCAGTGAATGCCATCGACTGGCGGCGCAAAACCACCAACGGAGATGTCTTCATGTATTATAAACGATTGATCGATCTGCGTAAATCTCATCCGGCCTTCCGCATGGGAGATGCAGGACAGGTTCGAAAACATCTGGAATTTCTTCCTGTGGAAGGAAGCAACCTGATTGCTTTCCGTCTGAAAGACCATGCAAATGGAGATCATTGGGAAGATATCATCGTCGCATTTAATTCTCGTCCTACTCCTGCCAGGCTTACTATTCCGGTTGGTAAATATACAGTGGTATGTAAAGACGGAGTGATAGATGTACGTGGATTAGGCATACAAAACGGACCGGAAGTTATTATTCCCGGTCAGTCAGCTTTGATTTTATATAAGTAAATTCAGTCTTTTGATAATCGAACAGAATAGAAGAATATGATTCAGAATACATTCAACATGGCGGGGGGCGTGGCACGCAACCCGCTTGTGCGTTTAGCTGCACCCATCACGGCAACGATTTCAGCCGGAGAACACATTGCAATTGTAGGGCCCAACGGGGGAGGAAAAAGTCTTTTTGTCGATACGCTGATCGGTAAATACCCATTGCGTGAAGGGACGCTGCAATATGACTTTTCTCCTTCTGCCACCCAGACCGTCTATGATAATGTGAAGTATATCGCTTTCCGTGACACTTATGGGGCTGCGGATGCTAATTATTACTATCAGCAACGCTGGAACGCCCACGATCAGGACGAAGCGCCCGATGTTCGTGAAATGCTGGGAGAAATTAAGGATGAACAACTGAAACAAGAACTATTTGAACTTTTTCGCATAGAACCGATGCTTGATAAGAAAATAATTCTTCTCTCCAGTGGCGAACTGCGTAAGTTCCAGCTGGCCAAAACTCTGTTGACGGCTCCCCGTGTATTGATTATGGATAATCCGTTTATCGGGCTGGATGCACCTACCCGCGAATTGCTGTTCTCTTTACTCGATCGTTTGACAAAGATGTCGTCCGTACAGATTATTTTGGTATTGTCAATGCTGGATGATATTCCTTCATTTATTACCCACGTAATTCCTGTGGATAAAATGATGGTGTACTCCAAAATGGAACGTGAGGCCTATCTGGAAGCTTTTCGTTCTAGGGATGTAGCTGTTTCTTTTGATGAGTTACAGCAACGTATCGTTGATTTGCCCTATGGTGGCAATAATTACGATTCTGATGAAGTGGTCAAATTGAATAAAGTCAGCATCCGGTATGATGACCGCACTATTCTGAAAGAGCTCGACTGGACGGTGCGACGTGGTGAGAAATGGGCATTGAGCGGTGAAAACGGAGCCGGAAAATCTACTTTGTTAAGCCTTGTCTGTGCGGATAATCCACAATCATATGCTTGTGACATCAGCCTTTTCGGGCGGAAGCGGGGTACAGGGGAGAGTATTTGGGAAATTAAAAAGCATATTGGCTATGTAAGTCCGGAGATGCATCGTGCTTATCTCAAAAATCTGCCGGCTATTGAAATCGTGGCCAGTGGGCTTCATGACAGCATCGGGCTGTACAAACGTCCCCAGCCGGAACAAATGGCCATCTGCGAATGGTGGATGGATATATTTGGTATTGCGGAATTGAAAGACAAACCTTTTTTGCAACTTTCCAGTGGAGAACAACGGCTGGCATTGCTGGCACGTGCTTTTGTGAAGGACCCGGAGCTGCTGATTCTGGATGAACCGCTTCACGGTCTGGATACTTACAACCGTCGTCGGGTAAAGAAGATTATTGAAGCTTTCTGCCATCGCAAAGACAAGACGATGATTATGGTGACTCACTACGAATCAGAGTTGCCGGGCACTATTACAGACCGTATTTTTCTGAAGAGAAACCGATGAAATGGACTGTTGTCTGAAAAATAATGTTTGGCTCTGCCATTCTGAACTAAGTGAGGGATGACAGAGCAATTTAAAAGAGATTTTTCTTTAATTAATTGGATGGGTGAACCAAAAGCAGGACCCTTTTCCTGGTTCTGATTCCACACCGATTTTCCCTCCCAGTTGCGTGACGATACTTTGGCAGATAGACAGTCCGAGTCCCGTACCGGGAATAAAACTGTTGAGCTTTACAAATCGGGTGAAGATAGCTTCCTGTTTTTCCGGCTCTATCCCCATTCCCGTGTCCTGAACGGAGAATTTCACTTCGTTTCCGTCTATTTGGTAGTCGATGGTGATATTTCCTTCGGAAGTGAATTTTAATGCGTTAGTCACAAAGTTCAGTAATACCTGATAAAGTCTGTTCTTGTCACTGGTGAACGTCAGTTCGGGTAAATTATCTTTCAGGCGGAGTTCTACTTGCGGACTAGTTTTCATTTGCATAGCCTGAAACAGATCGTTACAAAGCTGTTTCGCATTCACCCTTTCAGGAATAATGTCGAAAGTTTCCGCTTCGATTTTCGATAAGTCGAGGATATCGGAAATAAGCTGAAGCAACAACTTGTTATTATCTTCTATGATCGTGATATACTGATGCTTTTCTTCCTGATCCTCCGCCTCTTCCAGCATACTTGAGAAACCGACGATCGCATTGAGCGGAGTACGTATCTCGTGACTCATGTTGGCAAGGAAGGCAGATTTTAAACGATCCGCTTCTTCGGCTTTCTCTTTGGCTTTGATAAGCATTTGCTCGGTTTCTTTTAGCTGGGTAATATCAAAGTTGATACACAGCATTTCGATGACATTATCCTGCGGCCGGTAGTTGCGGACCAACACATTCACCCGTGTCCACGTATAACTTCCGTCGGCTCTGCGGATACGTACATCCCTGCATAATTTCGTACTTTCGCCTTTGACCACTTTCGCCAGAAAGTCGAGCATAACAGCCCGGTCCTCCGGATGAAAGTGAGAATGGATACCGATAATTTCCGGTAGGGGCGTGCCTTCCTCTTCTCCTACATTTTTATACCAGCTGCTTAAGGCATAACCATTACGGCTTAACGCATCAAAATGAGCGTATCCAACCTTGGCATAATCTCCTACCAGTTCAAAGAAATTTTTAAATTCCTGAATTTTGTTGTAGGCGATGGTGTTTTCCGTCTTATCTACGTTTATCAACAGATAATTGATAGGCTGCCGGTCATGATCATAGAGTGTTGTTATTCTTGTTGTCAGATTAATGAAACCGGATGTTTTTTCCGATTCATAATATCCTTTGATTTTTGAAAAATCATATTGGAAGGTGAATTCAACCTCTTCATTATCTCTGATCTTTAGCTTTATTTCTTCGGGTAGTGCCGGATTCTCAAAGATATTGATACCAATAACTTTTTCTTTATGGGTGATATGGAACATTTCCAGTTCCTTTTTATTCAAGTCAAGCAGATAACCGTCTTTATTATACAGTTCAATGCCGACGGGAAGGTTTTTATAGATATTGTGCAGGATACGTTCACTGTTTTGCAGTGCCTGATAGGCGGAAGCCATGTGGGGACCATCTTGAGTTTCTGCTATTCCGTATATTTTGGTGTTTCCTTCCTCATCAGTTTCCTGAAAGCATATTTTACTGCGAATCCATACTTCCCCGTGGGGAGTATGGAGCAGGTACACCTCCTCAATGCTCTGTTGCAATTTATCGAAAGAGTAGCTGGTAGTATGGTGCTGATCCTCCCTTAGAATACGTTTATTGAAATCTTCAAAACTGATCACTCCGTCTTCGTCTATCCCGAGTAATCGGGAGATAAACTCGGAACATACATAACTTTCTGTTTTTAAGTCCGCTTCCCACCATCCCATATTCGCTTTATTCAGCAGTTTTTGCAGGAATGTGTATTCTTTCTGTTTGCTTGTTTCCAATGTCTGACTTGTTTTAACTGGCGGTTGAATATTCATTTAGTCCGTAAAAATAATCATTTTTATTGAATTCTTTTCAATAAACCATCACTTTTAGGTATTGATACCTGCTGATTCTTTCGTGAACTTTGTAGAGTAACAAAATGTTGTATATATAAAAAGATGAAAGGAGATCATTAAGAATGAAAAAGATAGTATTACTTCGTCATGGAGAAAGTGCTTGGAACAAAGAAAACCGTTTCACAGGTTGGACGGATGTAGACTTGACGGAAAAGGGAGTTGCCGAAGCGGAAAAGGCGGGCGTTACGTTGAGGGAATATGGCTTCAACTTCGATAAAGCCTATACTTCTTATCTGAAGAGGGCAGTCAAAACCTTGAACTGCGTGCTTGATAAAATGAATCTGGACTGGATTCCTGTCGAGAAGAGCTGGCGTCTGAATGAGAAGCATTATGGCGACCTGCAAGGACTCAATAAGGCGGAAACAGCTGAGAAATACGGAGAAAAGCAAGTGCTGATATGGCGCCGCAGTTATGATATTGCTCCCAATCCGCTTTCCGAAAGCGATTTGAGAAATCCGCGTTTCGATTTCCGCTATCACGAAGTACCCGATGCGGAGCTGCCGCGTACCGAATCATTAAAAGATACCATCGACCGTATTATGCCGTACTGGGAGTCGGATATATTTCCGGCTTTAAGAGATGCGCATACCTTGCTGGTTGTCGCGCACGGCAATAGTCTGCGAGGTATCATCAAGCATTTGAAACATATTTCTGATGAAGATATCATCAAACTGAATCTTCCTACTGCCGTTCCTTATGTATTCGAGTTCGACGAGAACCTGAATGTTGCCAACGATTACTTCCTGGGCAATCCGGAAGAAATTCGTAAGCTGATGGAAGCGGTAGCCAATCAGGGGAAGAAAAAATAGCAGGCTTCATCGCCTGTATATAAATTGTTATACATTAAAAAAATAAAGTTATGAGTAAAGTAGTTGATTTATTAGGAGATAAGACCAGTTATTATCTGGATCATACCTGTAAGACCATTGATAAGTCGTTGATTTATATACCCTCACCGGATACCATTGATAAAGTCTGGATTGATTCGGACCGAAACATAAAAGTATTGAATAGCCTGCAAACCCTTTTAGGGCATGGACGCTTGGCAAATACGGGTTATGTGTCCATTCTTCCTGTCGATCAGGATATTGAGCATACAGCCGGCGCATCCTTTGCACCGAATCCCATTTATTTCGATCCGGAGAATATTGTGAAACTGGCTATCGAAGGAGGCTGTAATGCAGTAGCTTCCACATTCGGTATTCTAGGATCAGTCGCACGTAAATATGCGCACAAAATACCTTTCGTGGTAAAGTTGAATCACAATGAGCTGCTGACCTATCCGAATACATACGATCAGGTATTATTTGGTACAGTGAAAGAGGCTTGGAATATGGGAGCCGTAGCAGTAGGAGCAACCATTTATTTCGGTTCGGAACAGAGTCGCCGCCAGTTGGTAGAGATTGCCGAGGCTTTCGAATATGCTCACGAGCTTGGTATGGCTACCATTCTGTGGTGTTATTTGCGTAATAGCGATTTCAAGAAGGGAGCTATCGATTATCATGCTGCTGCCGACCTTACCGGACAGGCTGACCGTTTGGGAGTTACCATCAAAGCGGACATTGTGAAGCAGAAACTTCCTACCAATAATGGTGGTTTCAAAGCGATTGGTTTCGGAAAGACAGATGAACGCATGTACACGGAACTCACATCGGAACACCCGATTGATCTCTGTCGTTATCAGGTGGCAAATGGTTATATGGGACGTGTCGGATTAATCAATTCCGGTGGAGAATCTCATGGGGCTTCCGATTTGCGTGATGCGGTCATTACAGCAGTTGTCAATAAGCGTGCCGGTGGTATGGGATTGATCAGCGGACGTAAAGCCTTCCAGAAGCCGATGAATAAGGGTGTCGAATTATTAAACGCTATTCAGGATGTCTACCTCGATCCGGCAATAACCATTGCCTGATCTAGGAAAGATGAGAAATAATTCTTATCTTTGACTACCAGATAGTTAACCATTAAAAAATAGAATTATGAAGTTTTTTATTGACACAGCCAATTTGGAGCAGATTCAGGAGGCGTATGACCTCGGAGTACTTGACGGAGTGACTACCAATCCTTCGCTGATGGCGAAAGAAGGCATTAAAGGTACGGAGAATCAGCGTGAACATTACATTAAAATATGTAAGATTGTCAATGCTGATGTAAGTGCGGAAGTAATAGCAACGGATTACGAAGGGATGATCCGCGAAGGGGAAGAGCTTGCCGCACTCAATCCGCATATCGTTGTCAAGGTGCCTTGTATTGCTGATGGTATCAAAGCTATCAAGTACTTTACAGAAAAAGGAATCCGGACCAATTGTACATTGGTATTTTCCGTCGGGCAGGCATTGCTGGCTGCAAAGGCCGGAGCGACTTACGTTTCGCCTTTTGTCGGACGCCTGGATGATATTTGCGAAGACGGGGTAGGGCTTGTCGGTGATATTGTACGTATGTATCGCACCTATGATTACAAGACTCAGGTATTGGCGGCTTCTATCCGCAATACGAAGCACATCATCGAGTGTGTGGAGATGGGAGCAGATGTGGCTACCTGTCCGTTGAGTGCTATCAAAGGGTTGTTGAATCATCCGCTGACTGATTCGGGATTGAAGAAATTTTTGGAAGATTATAAAAAGGTGAATGGATAATTGGGTTTGAGAAACTAAATTTTCTCAAAGAATTTATTTTAAAGGGGCTTCTGACATATTTTATGTCAGAAGTCCTTTTTTAGTAATTTTAATATAGTCAAACAAGATAAAACTAAGATATCGTGTTTATTCATCTTACTTTGTAGGTTGTAATAAAACTAGTGATGTAAATAATGAATAAAAATGGATTTAGTCGTTGTGCCGATATCTATATCGGCCGTTTGCGCGAGGAGGGCCGCTACTCTACGGCGCATGTCTATCAGAACGCGCTTCTTTCTTTTAGCAAGTTTTGTGGTGTCCATAGTGTGTCTTTCCGTCAAGTCACCCGTGACCGCCTTCGCCGTTACGAACAGCATCTTTACGCATGTGGTCTGAAGCCCAATACGATTTCCACGTATATGCGTATGCTTCGTAGTATCTACAATCGTGGTGTGGAGGCGGGTAGCGCTCCTTATGTCCACCGCCTGTTTCATGAGGTCTATACGGGAGTGGACGTTCGTCAGAAAAAGGCGCTTCCCGTCGTCGCTCTTCGCAGGCTTCTTTATGAAGACCCCCATTCTGACCGTCTCCGCCGTACCCAGGCTATCGCCGCTCTGATGTTCCAGTTCTGCGGGATGTCTTTCGCCGATCTGAGCCATTTGGAGAAATCCGCTCTTGATAGCAACGTGCTGCGCTACAATCGTGTCAAGACGAAGACTCCCATGAGCGTTGAGGTTCTGGACAGCGCACAGGAGATGCTCGAGCAGCTCCGTAACCGGCGGTCTCCCCGTCCCGGCTGTCCCGACTACCTTTTCGGCATCCTTCAGGGAGATAAGAAAAGGAAGGATGAGAAAGCTTACCGTGAATACCAGTCCGCTCTCCGGAGATTCAACTACTGCCTGAAATCCCTGGCAAAGCGGCTGCGTCTCAACTTCCCCGTGACTTCCTACACGCTGCGCCATTCTTGGGCTACCACTGCCAAGTACCGTGGTGTCCCTATCGAGATGATCAGCGAGTCGCTTGGGCATAAGTCGATCAAGACCACGCAGATTTATCTGAAAGGCTTTGAGCTGAAAGAGCGTACGGAGGTAAACCGGATGAATTTGTCTTACGTTAAGAGGTGCGGTTCTGGCCTGTATGTGTGATTTAGAATCCTGATATACAGTGTTTATTGGTGTGTGTTACTTCTTAGGTAACGGAATGATTCATGGCGCAAAGATGGACATATTTATGAAAATACGCAAACAAAAATGAAATTAATTTCTTAAAATGAATCAAAAGTCGGCATAACAGACGGAAAATGACAATATCCGTGTTATGTCTTTTTTTTATTCCAATTTATGAAAAACACCTTCACTTCTGCCTTATTTCCTGAATACCAGTCCTCTTCCGATGTTTTCGTTGAAAAAAGTTCCCTGTTTCGCTTGTCCTTTGTTTGTGAGTTACCTAAGAAGTAACGGATAAACATGGGGTAAAAAAACATGATTTTAAGAAAAAAGAAATCACTCAATGCTGGGCCTATTAATGGGACAGGGGAAGGCGTAGCACACTCAAAACGCTGGTATGTTGCTTTGGTTCGGATGCACCATGAAAAGAAGGTTTCCGAGCATCTGGACAAGATGGGTATCGAGAATTTCGTTCCCGTTCAACAGGAGTTCCACCAATGGAGCGACCGTCGCAAGCTGGTCACCTCCGTCTTGCTTCCTATGATGGTCTTCGTACACGTTGACCCTAGGGAACGCATGGAAGTCCTGAGTTTTTCTACTGTGAGCCGTTACATGGTGATGCGCGGCGAGAGTAGTCCTGCCGTAATTCCTGACGAGCAGATGGCCCGTTTCCGTTTCATGCTTGATTATTCTGAAGAATCGATCAGCATGAACAGTGCCCCTTTGGCCCGTGGCGAAAAGGTCCGCGTGATTAAAGGCCCCCTGACGGGTCTTGTTGGCGAACTGGTTCATGTGGATGGCAAGAGTAAGATCGCCGTTCGCCTGAATATGCTGGGATGTGCCTGTGTGGATATGCCTGTCGGTTATGTAGAGCCTATTATGGCGGCTGTTTAAGGCGAGGGATATGGATGCTGTTATTTTACAGGAAAACATAGAGGGTTTATTAAATTTGGTACGCATGCTGCTTCCTGGTGGGGGGAGTGCAGGCTGCGTGTATCTGGATGACCTTTCCGCCTTACAACGATCCATCCACAAACAGATAAACGATTTATATTCACAACGGGGGAAGACACCGGAGCAGGATGCTACCCT
>OGHO01000869.1_pt1 | contig 33713 bp, 57 predicted proteins | sample 1571421 | NCBI WGS metagenome assembly OGHO01 (sample SAMEA2581937, study PRJEB24529) | metagenome | biome: Human gut stool | place: China | collected 2011
TTCCTGGGTCCCCCTGAGCGGCGTGCAGGCCGTATAAGGGAGGCGCAAATGGAATTAATCGGGAATATCACTCAGATTTGCACGGCCCTGGCAGCGGTTGGAAGCGTTCTGACCATACTGCTCAAGGTTCTGAGCCCTCTGAAGTCAATTGAAGCCCGGATTGAGAAGCTGGAGTCATATTCACAAAGCGATTACATGAATACCTTAAAACTTACTATTATGAGTGAGGAATTTCCTTTGGAGGAGCGGCTGGTCGCCGGTGAAAAATATGTACAGGAGGGCGGAAACGGGGCAATTAAAGCGAAATATCAATTGCTGCGGGAGGAATATAGTACGAGAAACGGAGGCTATCAGCATGGATGAGTTTTTCAGCTGGCAAATGCTGGCGACATTCGCGGGAGCAACCGCGGCAACGGGGATTTTGACCCAGTTTCTCAAGAATCTAATCCCGAAGCTGCCAACACAATGGCTCAGCTACCTATTAGCGCTGGTGCTTCTGTGCGCGGCGACGGCGGCAATCGGAGACTTTACAGAGTGGACATCCTGGGCAATCCTGCCGCTGAATGCGGCGCTGGTGAGCATGGCGAGCAACGGCGCGTTTGCGGCGGTCAAGCGTGCGGCGGAAGGCAAGAGCAAAACAGAATAGATAGAAAGAGAGCCCCGGAGTGATCCGGGGCTTTTTTCTGTGGATTTATTTCACTGAAATTAGCCGGAAATAAATCATGGGATATAATAAAGCTATGGTAAAACTTTCCAGAGGGGTAAGAAAACGAGGTGAAAGCTTTTGGAAAATAATATTGCCCCTCTTGATAACGACACGATAACCCGTTTGGTGTATGCCCATGACGATGAGCTCACAGAGGCCATCCGGCAAATCCGCGTCCTGATGGACAGAGTCAAGGAGCTGGAAGAAATCAAAAAGTAGTCAAAAGGTAGTCACCGGGCGCTTTCAGGCAAAAAAATAACCGCATAGACCACCGCAAAACGGCTGTCTTATGCGATTATTTCTGGCGCGCCCGGAGGGACTCGAACCCGCGACCTCTTGATTCGTAGGCAATTTTCAATGCCTATCCATCTGTGTGCGTCAGCATAAACGGCTATTTCATGCGATTTTTAAAAACTTACTATTTTGGGCCGTGGTAGTCAAAAGGTAGTCAACTGGTTTTTGACGGCTGCTCCTCCAAAAAATATCTTTCAATTCTCCCGGCGGCCTTCAGTCCATCCCCACGTTCCAAATGGGTGTATATTTCCGCCGTCATCTGTATGGAGGAATGGCCCAAAAGATATTGGGCTGTACGGAGGTCAACGCCCGCATGATATAAAGTAGTCGAATATGTATGACGCAGCATATGCGGATGTACGGGAAAATCCACCCTGCGTTCAACCCTTTCCCATAGACGGCGAAACGCAATTTTTGTCATTGCACCGCCGTCAGTCTTAGCAATTACATATAGCCCCCTCCTGGGAGTTTTACCTAATATTTCACGAAGCGGCGCCGGAACCGGTATGGTTCTGTGCGCTGCTTTTGTTTTCAGCTCTTGAGAGGGGTCCGGCTGATTTCCAATAAAAGCGACCGCTCGATTTACGGTTAAGCTGTCCGGCTCAATGTCTCCCCATTGCAGCCCCAGCGCCTCTTCTCTGCGCAGGCCACAGTATAAGCACAGCGCGACAAAAGCCAGGGCCTTGGGATCATCGCAGGCCGCCAGAAGCTTTTTGGTCTGGTCCTTTGTCAGATATTTAGCTTTATCGGGCTTGGTATGGGGCGTGATTTTGATTCCCTCTGTCGGATCTTTTATCATCAGGCCGTTTTGTCTGGCTGTATTAAAAATTTGCTGCATTGTAAGTAAAACCTTATGCTGTAAACTCTCTGATTTCTCAGATACGCCGGCCATAACCTCCCGGACATGCACCGGACGAACCTCGCGCAGCGGCATATCCCCAATCATCCCCATGATATGGGTGTTATACGCGTTTTTGTACATGTCCTTTGTATTGGGCCTCAAATTAGCCTTGTATTTCTCAAGCCATATTTTGGCCCATTCGCCCACTAAGGTTTTATCATCTACGATTAAGCCCTGCCGGTCCTCTTCAAGCACAGCAAGCGCCGCCTGGTTGAGCTCCGCAATCGTTTTACCGTATACAATCTTTTGTTTCCCGGCCGATAGCGTAACCTTCTTTTGATACCGCCCATCTTTTCTTTTTTTAGGCATAAAAAGCACCTCCAAAGTATGACTTGCAAAGCCTGCCCTGAAGGTGGTATAATCACAGTGTTGCTATGTGATACCCTTCAGGGTAAGCATCTATCTTCGCCGCCCTCTGGTACGCCAATACCGGAGGGCGGGTTTTTATGTATTTTTTGCTTTTAGCTGTTTAATTTCACGATCAAAGTCAGAAACGATTTTCTGTGTCTTATTAAATTCTTTATATTCTGCATGTGCTTTTTTAGTAGCCGCTGCATTTGAGATTTTCCCTTTGCCCTTCAAAATATCATATCTACGGAAAGAAAGAAATTCATTAATGCTTTCGGAAAATTCTTCCATTGTAAACGTATTTTCTCTTTCAATCAAATCTTCAATATAGTCAAAATATCCGGATACAGTTCGCTCCAACTGAGCGATTTGTTTTTGGCTTAGATAATTTTTTGCAACGTTTACATCCGATTTTAATATTCGGCCATCGGGTGAATTTTTCCAAGTCGTTAAACCCATATGTTCCTTAGACCTGTCAGCAGAAGTAAATACGATTTCAGCCGCTGTCCGACCTGTAATTGCATAGTGAAATTTATTTTGTACCATAGCGTAAAATTCATGTGTAATTTGGGCGTTCTTGTCATAGTCGATACTACACTCTGCGAATATATCGGTTATTTGCTGCCAAATCCGACGTTCACTGGCGCGAATGGAACGAACTCGTTCCAATAATTCACGGAAATAATCTTTTCCGAACGCATCTTTCCCCTGCTTGAGACGCATATCATCCAAGGCGAAGCCTTTAATCATGTACTCCTTCAAAATTCCTGTTGCCCAGATACGGAAGTTTGTAGCCCGTCGGGAATTTACTCGATACCCTACTGAGATGATAGCATCCAGATTATAAAACTGAGTGCGATAGTTTTTTCCATCAGAGGCAGTTGCCGAGATTTTCTCGGTAACTGAATCTTTATCTAATTCTCCGTCTGCAAAAATGTTTTTCAAATGTAAGGAAATATTATCTGCACTGCAATCAAACAACTCAGCCATAGCTTTCTGGGTTAGCCATATCGTATCGTCTTTAATCAACGCGTTGACTGAAATATCTTCTTCCGCTGATTGGTATAGTAAAAATTCAAACTGCTTTTCGTTCATATAATCACCTCACATTGCAAATTCAGTCGAAATTTTCGACTTTTTATCTCAAAAATACAATTCCGTATCTAAATTTCCGTATGTATACCAGCACACCACCTTTTTCATAAAATCTTCGGTGACATCAAAGTATTCGGCTAAGGACCATATTTCCGTATAACCATTAGCTATTGCTTCATCAAGCTCTGATTCAGAGATTAAATGCTGGATTGCCCACTTGTTAGCCTTATTTTCATGTTTTCCCCTTATATCGCACGGACTATCGACGTTGTAAAACGCCCCTGTTTCCACGTGTCCTAGTTCGTGGGCAAGACATTCTTTTTTCTCAACCTGTGTTGGCAAGCGTTTTGGATCTATTGCAATCCAACCTTGAGGAAGGGATATAGCAACAGAGTGTCCCATATTAAGCTCATCAATAGAAATTCCTTGTTTTTCTGCAAATTGATAAATCTGTAAAAGGGTCATATCTTACTTCCCTCTATTTTGATCCTGCGCTTTCTTAAATCTAATAAAGTCCAAAACATCCTGCTTTTGACCGTCGGTTAATTCCTTGACCTCGCCGTATAACGCAAAATCAATTCCTTTCAATTCTTTATCAAGCTCACTGCTATCGGCAGTGGGCTCTTCTTTTCGTTCATTGCCAAATTGAAGATAGTCAATAGAAGTATTGTAATAATAAGCTATTTGTGGTAGGTATTTACGGTAAGATTTATTCCGCCCATTAAGCCAGTTGGTTATCACATTGGGGTGGATATTCAAATATTCTGCAAGTTCTTTTTTAGCTCCATGTCTTGGGCCGATACACTTTACAATTCTTTCTAACACTTCATCCATAAAATAACCTCTTTTTTGTGCATGCATACAAATCAAACAAAACACAACTGAAACTATTGATTTTGTGTGTTTAGTGTGTTATAGTATACATATACCAAACAAAACACACATTTCAAAAAGAGTAGATGTGTAACTATTAGGACTTGAACACACAGATCGTTTGTCTTGTAATCAGATAATATCACAATACCAAACAAAACACAACTATCAAACCACACAAAGAATAGAGGTGATGTATAGACAGATTGTATAAGGAAGAAAATCCAGATATATCACGTGAATGGAGGTGGAGCAGTGTTACAGTTATACACCTGTCAAGAAATTGCAGAGCGATACAGAGTTGAAGTCATTACCGTATGGGATTGGATTCGCAAAAAGAAATTACCAGCTATTAAAATTGGACGCGATTATAGGGTTAGCGACAGAGATATCGAATATTTTGAATCAACCCGGAAAACCGTTCACCCCCCAATTAAATAATACCACCCTATCTGTCCGTTAAACAGGACTTTATGAAGGATGGAAAAAAATTTTAGAAGGGGGTGAGGAAATGAAAAAAGACATCAATATTCCTAAAATCGATATGGATGAAGAAAGCCCTCCGCTACCTCCTTTTGTGGAGAAAGTGACAGGGCAAATAGATTGGATACGGTATTATATTGCAACTACTGAATCCGCATTGCGAACCAAAATTAATGTTATTTGGATCATAGTTCTTGTTCTTTGTTTTATGGTAGGATTCCTGTTTGCAAAGCTATTGTGACAACCCAAGCACGAATCCAAATACAGCGCTTACGGCTGCAAGCAATACAGAACATACAGACTTTATAATCTGCATTTTTAATTCTGCAAGGTATATTGCACCTTCTTTTGAAACTGCAATTTTCCATTCAGTGACTTGTTTCATTTGCACTAATCCCATGTTGAACAAGACGCAACAAGTCTTCCATTGCGAACGATTCGCCCATTGGGATAGGAACGGAATACGCCATATCAGCGGGAAGGCATGAATACAATTATACGAGACAGCAAAAGCGTTTGGCGATGAAATTTCTTGGTGAGTTTTCAAGAGTACTGTACGCAAGACCAAATATTGCACGATAATCGACACTAGGGGTCGCCTCCTTTCCACCTTATTATAACGTGGCCCAGGAGGAAGAACAAGCAGACACGCCCCCACTCGCTATGTGGAGGGCAGGGAAATTTTTAGGAAGGAGAAAGTATGAATATCTGCGACGCGGTTAAGGCGCGAACTACAAACAAGCCGTATATAACACGGCAGTCTTGGAATTATCCAACAAGTGTATGGTGTAATGCTGCGGTTAAAATTTTACCTACAGATACGCCGGATTGCTGCACAATTGAGAGCGTGGCAAGCAATGCCCCCTGCCGAGGGTGGCAGCCCCAGGCAGAGGATTTAATTGCGGACGATTGGATCACGACTACTTAGAATCAATCACGAATTTCCTTGACGAATCTATAGCCCTTTTTTAGCATTGTGTTTTCATCGCATTCTTGTATAGATTGAATCTTCAAGGCAATTTCGCAGGGCTCATTGTTGCTATAGTGTACCGACAACAATCCATCGGAATCAAGCATACGAATAGCGGCATGTACTAAATGTGGCGGTTCTTTCGGAAATAGCGTAACCAGTTTACTCGCACACGAAAATTGGTTCCCGTGCTCAATAAAATCTCGACACATGGAACAAATAATTTTGTCCGCTATTTTACAAGCTTTCAAAAAACCACCTCCCTTCCCCGCTCCTATTATACAGCCCAGGGAAAAGAGGGACAAGGTTATTCACAATTATCAACCGAGTTTTCAACAAAAGGAAGGAGGCTAGAACGTGAAAGAAAGAATCGAAATTAAAAGCAATTTTTCCGATTGGCATGAAGTAACAAAAATTCAGGCTCAACGATATGTAACATACTTGCTTCATTCCATCACGGCAATATCCCGCGAAAATCTAGTGGCTTATATTGAGAAAAGCCGGCTTAGAGGTGTCAGCGTTGCCGAGTTATACATTTAATCAATCGGATGAAATCTCGAAGGCTCTCAATGAGTTGGCGCGGCATGAGCTAAAGCTCAAAATTCTTCAAGATATACGTGCGGATATATCCGTTTGTTTGATTGAAGGATGGGATTACAAAGAATATCTTATTGATTTGAGGTCTCTTATTGACAGCTTTCTAAATGAGAAGATAGAAAGGGTGTGAAATCATGGAAGAAAGCATATATGAGCTTCGCGAGGCCGTCGGGCTGGAGGAAATCAACCGGCTGCTGGCGACAGGCCGTTGGAAGGTTCGCAGCTTAGATTGGGACGATGAAATCCCGGTGGCTAAATTGGTTCGTAACAAAAGATGAGGGGGAAAGCAATGAAACAACACATCGAAGCTGTCTTTGAATGGAGCTTCCGCATATTGCTGCTGGCGCTTGTTACCGCCACGATTGCGTTTTATTTCAAAATGATTGTTTGAGAGGAGGAATTTAAATTGGATTTTAACCTGGAAGAGTACATTCGCGCCATTGTTCGAGAGTGTATAGCCGAAGGGCCGGAAATGAAGACACGGTTTACCGCTGAGGATATAGCGCAGCGTTTTGGATGGAGCCCGGCCAACGCCAGACGAGTGATAAACAACGGAAGCTTTGGAGAGGTTATCGCAGCGAGCCCAAAGCATAAGGTCGTAACTCTTCAGGGCGTTCTTGAATTTGAACGGAACAGAACGGTCAAAGCGTTGACGCATTCAAAAAGGGAAACAGGCCGGCGGACAGTCATTCATAAGAATCCTGGAAGAATCTGAGGGAGGACAGCAATGAACTTTCTAATCACCTTGTACATATTCTCTGCGGCGTTTGCACTGATGGTCCTTGTGGCCTGGATATGTGAGCGCCGGGAGCGCGGGAGGGCCCGCTGTAAGATTCGGACAATGAGGAAGGGCGAAAGGAGAAAAGCGGCATGAATATACCGGAGTGCTGCACGCACTGCAAGACCATGCAGAAACACAACTGTATTTTTCAGGAATCCTGCGTCATAGTCCGGCAGTTCCTGCGCAAGCAATACGACAGTATGATGATCGAATACAGCAACGATACCCATAGGAGGCTGAAAAACAGGCATGGCAGGTAATAAAAAAGCCGCGCAGGAACGGCAATTCCTGACGCGGCAAACAGAAAACAACTTACCTATAGTATATCAACGTGGACGGAGGTTGTCAAATGGAAAATGTGAATGGGTTAATGCTTGACATGGTAGCAGATTTATATAAACGGGCCCAAGAGGGCGAGCAATACTACGGCGAGACATTGGATCTTAAATATGAGATTCAGGCTTTAAAGGCCCGAATTCAGGAGCTGGAGGCGAGGCTCAATGACTAAGGGGTATGGATGGGCGCAGGCACAATATGACCGGCAGGAGCCTTTCCTTCCTGTCTGTGAAGGCTGCGGCCGCACTGTAGACGCCGTCGCTGATATAGACGGGACGAGGCTTTGCGAAGCCTGTGTTTCCGAATGGCTCCTGAACCATTTGGATATTATGACAGACCGGATTATGAGCTGGGGAGCATTGGCGGGTTAAAGGAGACGGTGTGATGATTACATTTAGAGCGCTGCGGGCTGATGAAATAGAAGCCCGCGTTTCAACTGTAAAAGAAAGCGGGATGTCATTGCTGTTATACAAGGACGCCCGCTGCGATATGCGAATTTTAGACGAAACCTTCGGCCCGGAAAACTGGCAAAGGGACCATTACGAATGCAAGGGGAACCTATTTTGCAGGGTTGGAATCCTCACTGAAAACGGATGGGTTTGGAAAAGTGATTGCGGCACAGAAAGCTATGCGGAAAAAGAAAAAGGGGAATCATCCGACAGCTTCAAAAGGGCTTGTTTTAACTGGGGAATTGGAAGAGAGCTATATACAGCTCCTTTTATATGGATTAATCCTACCGGAAAAGACGGAAAGCCAAATTATCGGGACAAATACGACCGTTTTGCCATTACATACCTGAATGTTGAGGATGGGCGAATCACAGCGCTGAATATTGAGAACCCAAAGCTTCGCCGGACAGTTTATATGTTTGGCAACTGTTTCCCGGAATACGCTTGCTGCGTCTGCGGAAAGGCCGTTACAAAGGAGATTTATGAAGGAAGCATGCAGGCCAATGGGAAAGCCTACTGCTCTATGGGCTGCAAAAGGAAAGACCGTCATGAGTAAATCAGTTATGCAAAGCGCTGAAGAAAGCTATCTTTCAAGAAGGACAAGCAATCTGCATAAGCACCACATTTATTTTGGAAATCCAAACCGAAGGCTTTCAGAGAAATATGGTTGTTGGTGTTGGCTGACAGAGGAAGAACACACCGGATTCAAAGGCGTACATCACAACAGGGAACTCGATCTGCTTTTAAAGTGTAAGTATGAAAAATTCATGGAAGTATTTGGGAGGAATTATATTTGACCGGGTATGATTTGATGGACAGAATGGGCCAACTAACGGCTCTATTAGAAACAGCGCTCCGGCAGTTTGGAAAGCGGGGCTCTGAATGGGCAGCCTCAGAGCGAGATTACCGTATTGCGCTATCGCAAAAGCTGCTGGAATTGAGGGCTCAAGGAATCCCCGTCACCATTTTAGCAGATTTGGCCCGCGGGGACGCTAAAATAGCGGCAATGAAATTTGACCGGGACGCAAAAGAAGCGCTGTATAAGGCGGCGCAGGAGGCCATACAGAGCTACAAGCTGCAGATGAAACTAACTGAAGCGCAGATAGAGAGAGAATGGGGGAAAAGCAATGCTTAACACAGCAATATTCATGGGCCGTCTGACTGCGGACCCGGAGCTAAGGCACACGTCGAGCGATACGGCGGTGACAAGCTTCACGGTAGCGGTTGACCGTTCCTATGTAAAAACCGGAGCAGAGCGCCAGGCTGATTTTATCGACGTAGTCGCATGGCGCAGCACGGCGGAGTTTATCTGTAAATATTTCAAGAAAGGCCAATTAATTGCCGTTCAGGGGTCCATACAAACGCGAAGCTATGAGGACAAAAACGGGAACAAGCGCAAGGCGGTTGAGGTTGTCGCGGACCAGGCGCATTTTGCAGGCCCTAAGAGGGAGCAGGAGGGCGGGAATTTCGCTCAGCCCGGCGACGGGTTTCAAGAGATTACGGCAGACGACGACTTGCCTTTTAACTAAGCAGGAGAAAGGAAGTGAAACAGCTTGAACATTATTTCATTCGTTCCCACCGGAAGGGAAAACGCCGTTTCCCGTTATGACATTGCCAAGGCAGTCGGGATTTCAGAGCGGGATGTCCGTTTTAAGATCAAAGAGGCCAACAAAGAGCTGGAACGGATTGGGGAAGCGATTGTTTCAAGCTCCAGCGGCCGGGGGTATTGGCGCACAAACGATATTGCCGAGATGGAAAAATACTTGCAGGAATCCAGCCGCCGAAGATCGACACAGGCTAAGAACGACCTCCCCATCCAGCGGATCGTCAGCCGGGCAAAAGGCGAAGCCCTCATTTATGTCAAAGGCTATTTCAGGAGGATTCGTGTCAATCCCGCCCAAACAAAGCTATGAGGCGGTGGTAAGGTGCCAAATAGAATTATTAGCGAAAAGATTCGTACAAGCAAATCAATCAACGCGCTTTCAGATTTTCAATTTCGATTATGGACGTATCTACTGACTTATGTTGATGATTACGGAAGAGGCAGCGCGGATCCGGAATTGCTGAAAGGATTCGTATTTCCAAGAAGGAACGGAGTTCGGGAACAAGATATTCAAAAGGGCCTTGAAGCTTTGGAACGCAATGGTAGCATTCTTCTCTATGATGTTGCAGGAGAACCCTATTTTTGCCTTCCAAACTGGGGCAAGTATCAAAGAATACAAACCAAGAAGTCAAAGTTTCCTGAGCCAAGCGAAAATGATATTTCACGGTGGTCCACGGTGACTCACGGTGACTCACCGCTAGAATCCAATCCAGAATCCAATCCAAATCCGAATACGAATACGAAAGACGCGCCCGCGCGCGTACCACGCTTTCAAAAGCCCACCGTAGAGGAAGTTCGTTCATTCTGTAAGGAACAGGGCTATGCTTTGGACGCAGATTATTTCTGCAACTACTACGAGAGCAATGGCTGGAAAGTCGGAAAAAACAATATGAAGGACTGGAAAGCCACTGTTCGAAACTGGGTTAAGCGTGAAAGGGCTGAACAGAGCAAAACAGGAACAGGGGCCGAAACCACCTACAACATCGAGGCGTTCGAGCAATCGGGCGCGTTCGATGATTTGGACTGGAGGCCGTAACATGAAACTGCATGTTAAGCCGGCGAAGTATCACAACACGCCGGTTGAGGTTGACGGAATACGCTTTGACAGCAAGGCGGAGGCGGCGCGGTACGTACAGCTGAAGGCGCTGAGAGCATCGGGGCGGATTCTTTGGTTTACCCGGCAGCCGTCCTTCCTCTTGTTGGGAAACACCCGGTACAGGCCGGATTTCATGGTGTGCGATTCTTCCGGGCTAGTATGGGTAGAGGATGTCAAGGGCATAGAGACAAAGGAATTCAAGATCAAGAAAAAGGACTGGGAAGCGCTTTATCCAGGCTTTGAATTGAGGGTGGTTAAGTGATCGAAGAAAAAAGAGGCCGGCGCTGGAGTTCATCAAGGGGGAACACAACATGAAAGACAAACTCACCTGCTCAAAATGCAGAAAAAAGGACACATCCGAATGTCCAATGGCAAAGGCTGAAAGAACGGTCACGGGAGAGTTTTCAGGCTTTAAAACCGCATTCGAGAATTGGGAAGGGTGCAGCAGGGGCGAAGGCCGGCCGGCGAATGGCGCTGCAAGTAATTTTTCAGGGAAAGCGAGGCCATAGAAATTGAACAAGGCGCTTCTGTCGTCTAAAAATATGTGTTGGTGTACGCCGCAGGATTTTTTTGATAAGTTGAACCAAGAATTTCAATTTGTTCTGGACCCCGCGGCTACCGATAAGACAGCGAAATGCCCCTTATACTATACGCCGGAGACGGACGGGCTTTCACAAAGCTGGGACCGCGGCGGCGCGGTATTCTGCAATCCGCCTTATGGGCGCGAGATTGGGAAATGGGTGAAAAAGGCGTTCATAGAGGCCCGCGGGGGCTTTCCAATCGTGCTGCTCATTCCAGCGCGGACGGACACGAATTATTTTCACGATTACATTTATGGGAAGGCGGAAATCAGGTTTGTGCGAGGGCGTTTGCATTTTACGGACGATGACGGCAACGCCGTAAACGCCGCCCCTTTTCCCTCGATGGTGGTTATCTACAACGGGGGCCGGACAATCAATGAACAAGGCGAATCATGTTAAACAATTGGGAGGTATTTCATGAATATTGTATTTATTAGGCAGTTCGACAATCGTCAATACTTGTTCGAGGTACCGGAGAATATAAAGCTCAAAGAGGGCGATAGGGTCATGGTTAGAAACAGGCGTGGAGAAGTAGATGGTATATGTACCTGTGACAGCTTTGAACTGGAGGGAAGCCCGTTGAAAGCCGTGGTGGTAGCGGTTGGGGCAACGCTTCCATTGAAGCCCGTAGTCGGTAGGGTATGCGTGAAGAAATTTGAGGGTATTGACGATGTTTGAGAAACCTCAAAAGAAAAGGCTTCCAATAGATAAGGAGTTTTTAAATATGGAGAGATATTTCAAAATTACAGAAATTCCAGAATCAGAATTTGTCAAGAAAACTGGTGAGCGTTGGATAGGTGTGCAGACCTATGTAGCATTAGATGATAGTATTTATATAGGTGTCGATTGCGACATGACAAGCAGAATGGTAGTGGAATTGGAGGATTTAGAATGAATTTAAGTGAAGCAATATTGCTATACCAACAAATGTGCACAGAGTGCCGCGAAAAGAGAAGTAGGCTTCCGATATTAGGGGAGCCACCTTGTGAGAAATGCGCTGTATATGTAGCCATTAACGCTATGAAGAAGGAGCTAAAACGAGAAGCGGAAAAGAAGAACGATGAGTATTTGCGCCGTAGAGCAGCGCAGGAGGAGGAACGGAGGCGGGGGTGCTGGTGGTGCAATGGAATTGGAGCGACGCCTGAAAATTGGGAGTGTTCGCTTGTGGGAGAATTTGGAACCGTAACCACCACAGATAATGAGGTAGTTTGGACAACTGCGAGCTTTTGCCCCAGCTGCGGCAGGCGGCTAAAGGAGAATGAAGATGGCTGAATACATAGAACGTGAAAAGCTCTTGTCTCATTTGTTCAACAAGCAGGACGAGCCGCTGGACGTAATGAGAGAGATTACAGAGTTTCCCGCCGCTGATGTTGCCCCGGTGAAGCATGGGAAATGGGGAGCATATGAAGCCTTTCCACTAACAGCGAGTTTAAATGGACATCCGTGCAGTGAATGTGGCATACGCTTTTTTCGACATCACATGGAGCAGGAGGAAGAAGCATGAACCCCGCGGCAAAATGGCTTTTGGACTTATATAAAGGCTCGGGCCTTACGAAACAGAAGTTTGCTAAAAGGTGCGGGATGTGCGCAATACAGATCAGCCGCTGGGAGCGCGGAGAACAAGACCCATACCCGGCCAGCATTAGAAAAGCTGGCGCCGCGTTTGGCGTTGAACCCCCGGAGGAAATTATAGAGGCAGCGGAAGAAGCCGGCCAAAGCAGGCGTGTTAAAAAAGCACCGCAAGTTCCAATCGCAGAACAGAAGGGAATAGGCGTTCCCAATAAGGACAAAGAAAAGGCCTCCCGTTTTCAATACGACGGGAAGCCCCGGGAATTTTGCAAAAAGAACCGCTGTGAATGGATTGGCTCAGACGGGAAATGCCATCTTCCCTCTTGCCTGAATCTATAAGTGCGGAATATCTCAAGGGCAAGCTGAGAAGGAGGAGGGATTAGGTGACAAACAAAGAATTGTCCCAGCTGTACTATTTAAATAAGGAAATCAAACAACTTGAAAGCAAATTGATGGAGTTAGAAACGACAGCCTACAAGGCAACCCCTAATCTTACCGGAATACCGGGCAGCGGAAAATGCAGCGATAAGGTAGGACGATACGCGGCAGAAATTGCCGATTTGAAGGCGTTAATTAACCTCAACATTAAGAAGTGCTGGCATGAAAAAAGACGTCTTGAAAGGTATATACAGAGTATTGATGACAGCCTTATAAGACAAATATTCTTTTTACGGTATATTGAATTAAAGAAATGGGAAGATGTTGCTGCTAGTTTAGGCGGAAACAATACTGAGAACAGTGTAAAGCAGATTCATAGCCGTTATTTACGGTCTCATTAAAAAGTTGTCACACTTGTCACACTCTTATATGATAGAATAATATTGTAGAAAAAAGCGGTTTAGAGGAGGCCTCTGTAATGATCCGATTTATATGCAATTATTTGCGAGGCTGCTGCTGCAAACATGATTTCGAACTTATTGCACATGTGAAAATAGCTGATTATTTTCGTGGAGAAAAGGTCATTTGTGGAGAGCGCAATACATACAGGTGCAAAAAGTGCGGGTTCGTCCAAAAGGTCAACTTGTAACTTTTGATCACCTATCCGAGTGTAGGATGAGTTGAGATTTCGTCCATCTTTTAGATGGGCGTTTTCATTTTAAAGATATGTGGCTGAATCCGCACAAGTAAAAATAAAGCAGGGCTTACCACCCTGCTTTTCTTATGCTCATTTTGAGGTGATATGCGTGGAAAAAGAAAAGCTTATAGGCGAATACCAGGCCGATCTCAAAAAGGTAATGGACCGAATAGAAGAGGCGTTGGCAAACAGAAAGGAATGCATGAGCACAGAAGGGCGCAAGCGTCTTGCTCTTCTGTATGACATGCGAAATAGCCTCTGTTTCTCCCTGAAGGAAATGACAAAGGATTAATATTGTGATTGCTCCGATCAAATTAAAACGCCTAATAGATCTAATAAATGCCGGGAAAGAACACGAGTTTTACACTTGGGGAGAATGGTTGAAGTCTCGGGAAGATGTTTTAAAACTGGACCATTATGAATGTCAACGCTGCAAGGACGTTAAGCACAAATACCGCAAGGCCAAGATAGTCCACCATGTCAAACATTTAAGAAGCAGGCCGGACTTAGCTCTCTCTATATGGGATGAGGAAACAGGGGAACGCCAGCTTATAAGCGTCTGTAAGCAATGTCATGAAGAACTACACCCGGAAAGTCAAAGACAATTTAAAAATATACGGGCTCCAATCACGGAAGAAAGATGGGATTAATATGGAGGTTATTATTCGAAAATGTATTAATTGCGGCAGATGTTACGCATGCGAAAAATTTTATAAATATAGATGGGGATTTTTGGGAACTCCCCCTTCTGAAAAACAGAGTAAGTAAAAAAAATACGTATTCGGGGGTTTGCAAGACATTTCAGCTTTTTCCAAGGTTTTGCATGACCGTGTAGTAAAAAACAAAGAAGGTGATTGATTTGGCTGGAAAACGACAGCCCGCTGCCAGCCGGTGGTCCAACACGCCGGAATATGTAGAATTAAAAAATGATATGCTGGATGACCTGGACACTCGTGGGTTGGTGGGGCGGCAATACACCGATAAGGTGCAAGAATATATGAATCTTTGGTGTTGGTTAAAAATGCTCAACGAGGATGTTGTAACGCGCGGGGTCTATGTCGAATATTCAAACGGGGCTACGCAAAAAGGGACCACCGACAATAAGTCACTGACTATTGCGACCAGGGTCTCGGCTCAAATGCTGAACATATGGACAGCGCTTGGATTCCGCGAACAGGCGACAAGCTCCAGGCCGCAAACAGGCGGTGAGGATGATGAGCTGTAAGCTTCCTGTGGAGGTAAGCAATTATATTGAAATTGTTGAATCAAATCAACCGCGTGCCTGTAAGGAACAACGTTCCCTGGTCGCTCATGTCCGCAACTGCTTTGAAACGGAGGAGCTTTATGTTGATACCGAACAGCTGAATAAATATCTTGGTTTGATTAAGTATTTCCCCTATGATCGCCTTTTCCCCTGGGAGGCGTTTGTTCTTGCATTATGGGATTGTACCTATAAGGCTGATGGGATGCCACGGTGGAAAACTTTATTTTGCATGGTGGGACGCGGTGCGGGAAAGGATGGTTTTATTGCTTTTGATTCAGCCTGCTCGGTTTCTCCATACAACCCGGTCGCGCATTACAATGTGGACATATGTGCAAATAACGAGGAACAGGCTGTTACTCCGGTCAAAGACCTCGCGGAGGTCCTTGAAAATCCAAAATTTGAAGCGAAGCTAAAAAAGCATTATTACCATACCAAAGAGATTATTCAGGGACGCAAAAATAAGGGAGTAATGAAGGGCCGAACCAATAACCCAAAGGGCCGGGATGGAATGAGATCAGGAAAAGTCGTTTTCAATGAGGTTCATGCTTTTGAAAATTACGACAATATCAAAGTTTTTATAACCGGTCAAGGAAAGGTGGCACAGCCCCGTGTGGGAATATTTACTTCAAATGGAGAAATTTCAGACGGCCCTTTGGATGATTATTTAGCGCGTGGCCGGCGGATTTTGTTTGAAGGCGAACCGGACAATGGATTTTTGCCGTTTATTTGCTGCCTGGAAAATAAAGAGCAGGTGCATGATCCTGAAAATTGGTATATGGCAAACCCTTCCCTTTATTATCTTCCACACCTTCGCCAGGAGATTGAAGATGAATATCGGGATTGGTGCGAACACCCAGAGCAGAACGGCGACTTCATAACAAAGCGAATGGGAATACGGGCAGGGCAAAAGGAAATTAGCGTGACAGACTACGAGAAGGTAAAATTGACCAACCAGAAGCTGCCGAATATGAAAGGATGGTCCTGTACTGTTGGCATAGACTACGCCGAATTATCAGACTGGGCGGCGGTAAACCTTCATTTCCGCCGTGGGCCCGAACGCTACGACCTTAATCACGCATGGCTGTGCGCTCAATCAAAAACTCTCAGCCGGGTGAAAGCCCCCTGGAAGGATTGGGCTAAACAGGGGCTTGTAACGGTTGTCGAAGACGTTAGCATTCATCCCGATTTACTTGCTGCCTATATTCAGCAAGCGGCAGGGATTTATAATATCAAGGGTTTAGCGATGGATCATTTTCGTTGGACCCTGGTGTCTGAGAGCATGAAAAAAATAGGATTTGACGCCAATGATCGAAACCGTGTAAAACTGGTTAGGCCTTCCGATATTATGATGATTGAGCCAGTCATCCAGGAGTGCTTCGACCGCGGCCTTTTCCATTGGGGAGATAATCCATGTTTACGGTGGGCGGTGAACAACACCAAGCGGACGCGCAGCTCAAAAAATAAGGGTGTAGACACGGGAAATTTTATCTATGCCAAAATAGAAGGAAAAAGCCGAAAAACAGATATGTTTATGGCGTTGGTTGCCAGCGTAGTTATAGAGCCTGTTTTAGGCGACGGAATGCCCGTTTCAGCCCCTCCAATCGGGGCGATCAGGCTATAGAAAGGCGGTGGTTATTTGGGGCTGGATTTTTTTAAGCTTTTCCGAGCTCAAAAAGAAAAGGGAAAGGTGGAGATAGTAGATGTAACATGCCGGGAGCTGTTTGAGGCCGCTCAAGAATATCAAATCCGCGAACTTTGTTTTTGGATATGCGTTGATATGATTGCAAATGCAATGGGGCGCTGCGAGATTAAAACATTTCAGGGAAACGAAGAGGTATTTGAAAAAGAATACTATATGTGGAATTATTCCCCGAACATCAACCAGAACTCAACCATGTTTATGCATAAACTGATTGCACAGCTGTACCAAGACAATGAGGCCTTGATTGTCAACGCTCTCCCTGTGGATGGGAGAGAGACGCTTGTGGTCGCTGATGACTGGGAGGACCCAGAAGAATGGCCCAGCAGGCAAAATGAATATCGCGGAATCGTAGTTGACAACTATCAATACCAATACCCCATTTACGAAAACAATGTGATTCATTTGAAATTAAACCATAAAAATATGCGTCCGGTTGTCAACGGATTATATCAGTCTTATTTTCGTTTAGTACAAGCTGCGATCAAGAACTATGAATGGGATCAGGGGCAGCATTGGAAAGTCCATGTCTCGCAGATGGCGCGTGGAGATGAAGGCTGGGCCCAAAACTTCCAAGCTATGATCGAGGCTCAGGTAAAGCCCTTTCTGAATAGCAACGGGGCGATATTACCGGAATTTGATGGATATGAATACGAGAAAGCAAGCGGAACCAGCGGCGCGAAAGACACACGTGATATTAAAAATCTGATTGAGGACATCTTTGATTTTACCGCCAGGGCCTTTTTAATCCCCGCTGTTCTGGTCAATGGAAAGGTAGAGGGAACTGCCGACGCAAACACCAGGTTTTTGACAAATTGCATTGATCCAATTTGTGACCAGCTTCAGGAGGAAGCCACAAGGAAACGCTATGGCTATGACGGATGGCATAGGGGCGATTTTATCCGTGTGGATTCTTCCTCGATTATACATTTTGATTTGTTTGAGAACGCCGCCAATGTAGAAAAGCTGGTGGGCTCCGGCGCGTATACCATCAACGACGTGCGGAGGGCGGCAAACCAGGCAATAATTAACGAGCCGTGGGCGGATGAGCACTATATGACCCTGAACATATCAACAATGGGACAGGCCACCCGCCCGCTTACTCAGGAAGGAGGAGAAGTTGAATGAGAAAAAACATGTGGGAAATCAAACAGGCTGCGTCTGAGAACACGCTGGATTTGTTTATCTATGGCGACGTTGAAGGAGATAATTATGATTGGTGGACCGATGAGGTTATTCGCTCTGAAACCTCAGCGAACTTTTTCCGCGAGGAGCTGGCAAAATATCCAAACGTTACCGAGATTAACATTTACATCAATTCTTATGGCGGCTCTGTATTTGAGGGCACTGCGATTTATAACCAGCTCAAACGCCACCCCGCGCACAAGACAGTATATGTGGATGGTTTTGCCTGCTCAATCGCTTCTGTCATTGCAATGGCGGGAAACACCGTAATCATGCCCAAAAACGCTCTAATGATGATTCATAACATGTGGATGGGAACGGTTGGAAACGCTGCTGAACTACGAAAAGCGGCAGACGATCTAGATGTTATCAATGCTGCTGGACGGCAGGCCTATTTACAAAAAGCAGCCGGTAATCTCAGCGAGGAAACACTTATTCAAATGATGGATGAGGAAACGTGGTTGACAGCAGAACAGTGTATTCAATATGGACTAGCCGACCAATTTGCGGAGCAAGAGGCTGATATGAGCAATGCGGGACAAATTTTGCAAAAGGCAAATCTTAATTTGGAGCAGCGAATCGGGATTCAAAGAAGCCTGGCGGCCCAACTAAGGGATCTTGTTCAGAAATTGCCTGAAAATTCCAAAGACAACATGAAACAAAGTAAAGAACCCGGTCCCGGCATTATGCAAATGCTGGCCGGGATTTTTAATGTCTAAAAATGAAAGGAGAAAAACATGAGATCAAACGACATTTTGAGCCGTGAGGAAATTCGCGGACTACTTCAGAAAGCAATCAGGGAAAACGACACCGAGGGTTTTTATCGGGCGTTCGACCAAATAATTGAATGCATTAATCAGGACATTCAGCAGCGTTATGACGCACAGGTGAACGACCTCAAGCAAGAAATGGATTCTAGGGCTTTGGCCCAGCGCGGGGTGCGGCAGCTGACCAACAAAGAACGCGATTATTACCAGAAAGTTGCAGAGTGTATGCGGTCTAAGGACCCGAAGCAGGCATTGGCAAACGCTGACCTGGTGATGCCCAAAACCATTATGAATGCGGTCTTTGACGAACTACAAACCCGCCATGAGCTGCTTTCCTTGATTGAATTTATCCCGACCACAGGCCTAACCGAAATGATTATGAACACCAACGGTTATCAGGAGGCTGTGTGGGGCAAGCTGTGCGACGATATTGTCAAGGAGCTAGTTTCCGGGTTTGAAACCATCGACATGACACTGCTGAAACTGTCGGCATTTATTCCGGTTTGTAAGGCAATGCTTGATTTGGGCCCGGAATGGCTGGACGATTATGTGCGCCAGGTTCTCTATGAAGCGCTTGCAAACGGCCTGGAGGCTGGAGTCGTCGCAGGCGACGGCAATGAAAAGCCCATCGGGATGAACCGCCAGGTTGGAAAAGGCGTGACTGTTACCGGCGGCGTCTATCCCGAAAAAGCAAAAATCTCTGTTACAGATTTGCAGCCCGGGACTATTGGCAACCTGCTCTCTCTTATTGCTGTTGACCCGAATGGTAAGCCTCGGACGTTGCGAGACGTCGTAATGATTGTCAATCCGCAGGACTATTTCCAGAAGGTTATGCCGGCTACAACCCTGATGGCGCCGGACGGTACATACAGAAATGATGTTATGCCCTATCCTATGCGCATCGTCCAGTCTATGGCGCTAGACCGCGGAGAGGCTATTCTCGGCATTGCCTACAAATATTTTGCCGGGGTCGGTATGGGCAAGGAAGGAAGAATTGAATACGACGATTCCTATCATTTCCTTGAAGATGAGCGTATGTATTTGATTAAACTATACGCCAACGGGTTCCCGATGGACAATAACGCTTTCCTGTTCCTGGACATTTCTGCTTTGCAGCCCGCGATCTGGAAGGTGGAGCAAGTAACGCCGGCAACGCCATCCAATAACGCTGCGCTTTCTGATCTGAAAATCGGCAGCTTGACCCTGGATCCGGCGTTTACTTCTGAAACGACTACCTATACCACAACCACTTCCAATGCAACCAACACTATTACGGCGACACCGGCAGACGCAAAAGCCGCTATTGAAGTGAAGGTTGGCGAAGCCGAGGTTGATAACGGCTCAGCTGCCACCTGGCAGGAGGGCTCCAACACAGTGACAATCAAGGTAACTGCTGCCGATGGTAAAACTACAAAAACGTACACAGTTACTGTCACTAAATCGTGATGAAGCGGGCGGAAATTCCTGCTGAACTTCTTGCAGACGTTAAAAATTATCTGAATATTACCTGGGAGGACAAGGCCACGGATGGGAAGATCCGTGGCCTTATTGCCTCCGGTTCGGTTTATTTGGACGGAAAAGGCGGAGAAGCGATGGACTATGAAACCGATGGAGAGCCCCGCACCCTGCTTTTTGAATATGTACGTTATATGCGGGATGGAGCGCAGGACGTGTTTGAAAACAACTATTTAGCAAGAATCCTTGCCATGCAGAACGAAAGGGCGGTGGGCCGGCATGTGGAAAGCGCCGCACCGTCCGGCTGACAATCAAATCACGCAAGTGTTTAATGATGGTCTGGTGACGGTTTACGCTGTCACAGACATTGCAGAGCCCGGCTATCAGCCTAAACCGGGGCTAAAGAAAAAGCTTACCCTTCGTTATGAAGAGCAGCGGCTCGGTATTCAGCGGTTATATAGCGGACGGCAAAACCAGGTTGAGCTTGAACGGGTTATCAGAACGCCGCGGGCTGGTGATGTAAATAATCAGGATGTTGCGGTTACTGAGGACGGAAAACAGTACCGGATAGATACGGTCCAATCAGTACAGAATGTTTTCCCTTCAAGTATGGATATAACCCTTGCAAAAATTGAGCAGAGGTTTGAGGTTTCAAATGAGATGGTTTGAAAAAATTATTGCTGTACACACAGCGGTGACAGACGCGGTGAGCCATGCGCAGAGAATAAAGTCGGAGCGCTATTTTGTCTGGCAGGAAGAAGGAGCAAATGATTTTGAAGCTGGAAACCAACATGCGGAGCGAACGATAACTGGGAGCACTGATTTATTTACTAAGCAGGAGTTTGACCCCTGGAAGGATGATTTTGAAACCTCTCTAAATAATAATGAAATAGCCTGGTTCCTTAATTCGGTTCAATTTGAGGAGGACACAGGCTTTTATCATTATGAATGGGTGTGGGAGGTACTGGATGGCTAGTTTTACTTTCAAAGGGATGGAGGAATATGAAAAAAAAATCTCCCTTCTTTATAAAGACACACGGAATGTTTGCAGGAAGGCTGTCTATGCCGGCGCAAAGGTAGTCGCGGACGCTGTTAAGGAAAATATGGAAGCCCTGCCGGCAAAACCAGAGCTTGAAGGTATCGTTGCTTACGCAAAAAAGGACCCCGCCCCGCTTACTGTAGGGCAGAAACAAGGGCTGATAAAAGGGTTCGGTATTTCACCCTTAGAGGTCAAAGACGGATATATTAATGCGAAATTAGGCTTTTCCGGGTACAACAACGTAAAGACAAAGAAATACCCAAAAGGTCAGCCAAACGTGCTTGTTGCGCGGGGAATAGAAAGCGGTACCTCAGACAGGGAAAAACACCCTTTTGTGCGACCGGCGCTGAATAAATCTAAAAAGCCTGCGGTAGAGGCTATGAAGCAGGCTGTTGATGAAGACATTGAACAGAATTTGAAAGGACGATGAGATTAATGGCGGCAGGTAAAGTTATTACGGGCTTTTCAAAGCCCTATGTAGCAGTATATTCGGCCTCTGGCGGAACCGTCACCTATTCCAAAGGGATGGAGCTGGCGCGAGGTGTTGGCGTAAGTACGGATTATGAGGTTGGAGACAGCAACCCATTTTATGCAAACAATGTGGAAGCTGAAAATGTTCCCGGCGTATTCACCGGAGGGACGGCGACGCTTACGGTTGACGGGCTATTTGCCGAGGCGGAAGAGTTAATTTTTGGCCTACCGGAGCCGGAATCATTTGAATATGGGGCGGACAAAACCGTTCAGGTCCGTAATTATGGAGAAGCGGCGGTTCCGCCCTATGTTGGAATCGGTTTTATTATCCGGTACATGTCGGGCGGCGTGACTACATATGCCCCCTATGTTTTAACAAAGAGCCGGTTCCAAATGAGCGGAAACGAGGCGAACACTCAGGAGGAATCTATTGAATGGCAGACCAGGGAGCTCACAGCCGACCTAATGAGGGATGATACCCCGCAGAAAAATTTCCAGAAGATTTTTGACGATCAGGAGACCGAAACCGAAGCAGAGGAAATTCTGAAGGCTTTCTTCAAGATTACCGGAGGAGGCGCGTAAGATGGTAAGCATAACCGTTGGAGGGAAAGAATATCCGCTAGCATTGACCGTGCAGGCCTTTTCAGATATTTCCGACCTTTGCCCTGGCAAGGATTTTGACAGAATCAACGAGATTAACCAGCTGCCTACCGGGGATCTGGCAAAAGTTTCAATCAAGATTTTGGCGGCGCTGAGCAATGGTGCTGAAGAGCAGCGGGCCTTTAGTGATCCGGCGTACGAGAAGCAACCGCTCAATACAAAGGAGCTTCTCAATATGCCCGTCAAGGAATATCTTTCTTTGTGTCAAGGCGGAATCCTGGCAATTATTGCTAAAGCTATGGGCGGGGAAACCGTAGAGGTTGAACCCGCAAAAAAAAAGGAAAAAGCCGCAAAATAAGGTTTAACCGGGCCTGGTTTTTATTCTATGGAAGAATGCTGAATATGAGCAAGCAGGAAATCCTATGCACCTCTTATGCAGAGATGTGCGACATGATTTCCTGCTTTTCTATTTTTAATGGAGCAGAGCCCAAAAAGATAAAAGAACCCTGTTCTATGGACGGATTGCTAAAGCTGAGGTGATAAAATTATGGCCGTAAATATCGGACCTAAAATCGGAATTGACGGGGAAGCAGAGTACAGAAAACAACTCAATAATATTATTGAACAGGCAAAAACGCTTGATACGGAAATGCGGCGTGTCACCTCTTCCTTTACGGAGAATGACTCCGAGCAGGAAAAGCTTTCCGCACAAATGAAGGTTCTAAATGAACAGATTCGCGTGCAAAAGCAGCGGGTCGATCTATTAGATCAGGGCCTTAGAGAATCATCGCAAAAATATGGGGATAGCGCTACACAAACTCTAAAATGGCGGCAGGCGCTGAACGACGCGAAAACATCGTTGAACAATATGGAGCACAGCCTTGATTCAACAGATGATGGTATCGAGGATGTTACTGAAAGCATGAAAGACGGGGAAAAGGCTGCTTTTTCGTTTGGTGACGCCTTGACCGCAAATCTAACCGCTTCAGCAATAACCGGTGCGCTCAGCTCGCTCAAAGATGGAATAGACGGGATTGTCGAGGGCTCGAAAGAATATCAAAAAATCATGGGCAGCCTGGAAGTTTCCAGCGAGCGTGCCGGCTACAGCGCGGAGGAGACGGCTGAAACCTATAAAACGCTTTACGGTGTCCTTGCCGACGACCAGACAGCGGCTACAACGACCGCGAATCTCCAGGCGCTGGGTTTAGAGCAGGAACAGCTTACAGAGCTGACAGACGCGGCAATCGGCGCATGGGCCACATATGGCGACAGCATTCCGATTGATGGGCTCGCTGAAAGTATCAACGAAACCATCAAGGCCGGTACGGTAACGGGCAATTTTGCAGATGTGCTGAATTGGGCCGGCACCAACGAAGACGAATTTAACGAAAAGCTGAAGCAGGCAAAATCTCAGACCGAACGAACCAACATCGTCATGCAAGAGCTTGCCAGCCAAGGATTGCCAGACGCCGGACAGGCATGGAGAGATACCAACAAGGATCTGGTAGAGGCCAACGAGGCAACCTCTGATTTTCAGGATAGCACAGCAAAGCTCGCAAAAAAACTCAGCCCGGTCTCCACTGCTGTGCAGCGGGGCTTTAATGGGATTGTCGATTCGGCCCTGGAGCTAACCGAGGATGTGGACATTGACGGCTTTGTAGACGCGATTGATGATGGCTTTGATTTTATCAAAAAGACAGTGTTGCCGGGAATTAAGGGCCTGTTTGATTTTGTGATTGACAACAAGGATGCAGTTATGGTCGGTTTAACCGGTATAGGCGCGGCTTTTGCCACCTGGAAGGTAGCGACCACAATTTCAAATGTCACGAAAACAATTAAAGCCATGACGGATGGCGTTAAGGGCGCAAATACTGCGATGAAGCTTTTCAACGCGACCCTTGGTGCAAATCCGGCAATGGCTGTTGCTACCGCTGTAGGCCTTCTGGTGACAGGAATTGGCTTTTTGATCGCTGAGACCCAAAAGGAAACCGAAGAGGAGCGCATCGCACGCGAAGCCCTAGAAGCAAAAAAGAAGGCCCTTGACGAAACTATAACCTCTTATGAAAACGCACGAGACGCCGCTTATGAATCCGCAAATGCTGACCTGGCACAGATTCAGAACGCAGAGAAGCTTTATAGCGAATTAACAACACTTGCCGATGAGACTGGAAATGTGACAGATAAAGACCGGGCGAGGGCGCAATTTATCTTAGGAGAGTTAAATGCAGCTCTGGGCACCGAATACGAAATGACAGGCAATCAGATCAAGAACTATCAAACCTTGCAGGATGAAATCGGCAAGACGATAGAGACAAAGCGTGCAGAGGTCATGCTGGCGGCTCAAGAGGAAGTGTACAAAGAGGCTATAAAGGCCCGTTCGGCAGCAGAAGAAGACGCGAATATAAAATATAAGGAACTACTTGAACAGCGCCAAAAAATGGAGGAAAAATATGGCGCTTTTGTCGCGGAGCATACTCAAGAGGAAATCAACCAGATGGAACTAAGCGGAAATGCGGAAGCGCTCGCGTATAATACGCAGATGGAACTATTGAAACAAAAAGAAAATGCGTACAAAGAAAGCGATGCTACTTTAAACGGTATTTATCAAAATATTACAGCATATGAGGCGGCGGCCACAGCGGCTTTAAGTGGCAATGTTGATGAAACCGTTGAAATTCTCGGAAAGCAAAATGACGGATTTAAAACAGCCGCAAGCGTTGCGGGCGAATCTACCGAGGAGCAGAAGCGAATCCTTGAAGAACAATATGAAAACGCATTACTTACCCTTGAAAGGTACGAGCAGAAATATAATGAGGGAATAGAAGGTTATAACGAGGACACCCTCAATACGCTCAGGAAAACTGCCGAAAATGCAAAGATAGAGGCTGAAAAAATTGGCGCTAATATAGGCTCTAGCACACAGCTTGGCCTTTATAACGCCTCTGCCAGTTTGACCAATACTGTGGGCAGTGTTTTCGGCAATGCAATCAATGCAGCCAAAAAAGCGTTAGGCATCCATTCTCCATCAAAAGTATTTAAACAGTTTGGCGCGCTTTCGGGTGAAGGCTTCGAGCTCGGGCTATCGGACAGTATGAAAACAGCCTTTAAATCCACAGAAAAGGAAATAAAGGCCGGAATGTCCAGGCTGTCCGCTCAAGCCGATATTCATCCCTTTAGCCTTCCGAGCAGCGCGATTTCAGCCGGCAACGTGTACACCAAAACTAATTCCTATGGCGATTTTACTTTTACCGTGGTTGCACATCCGGGTATGGATGAAGAGAGAATCGCCGATGTTGTTATGCAGAGAATGCAGGCAGAGGTATTAAGAAGGGAGGCGAGCTTTTCTAAATGAGCGTTATATTTTGGGCTGGCGTGCCGTCGTATAGCTGCAATGTGGTCGTTGAGCGGTTTCCAAATCAGCCGGGCCCTTCCCGGCGCTATGAAACAATTCAAGTCGCAGGCAGAAACGGCGATTTGTTGATTGATACAGGGGCGTATGACAACTACACTCAGCCCTATGAAGTGTATTTCAACGCCAATCAAAACAAAACTCCAGCGGGCGCAAGGGCTGTCCGCGCCTGGCTTCAATCTCCTATCGGCTATCAGCGCCTCGAAGATAGCTATGATCCTGAGTTTTACCGTATGGCCTATTATGCCGGGCCTACCGAGATTGAAAATGCGATGAACCTTTTCGGCCGGCTAACGATTTCCTTTGTGTGCAAGCCGCAGCGGTGGAGAAAGGACGGCGAACGCTCTATTCCAATGGCTAAGGCCCAAACGCTGTATAATAGTTTATTCCCGGCTCTGCCGTTGATTAAGGTCAACGGGACAGCAGCCGGGAATTTATATGTAGGCTCTTATCGCGTTCAGATTAAAGAGCTCAACGATTATATTATGCTGGACAGCGAATTGCAGGACGCCTACCGTGAAGAGCAGAACAAAAACAATACAATCTCCGCCAGCGCCTTTCCGATTCTTGAACATGGAGAGAATGCAATCAGTTGGGACGGCGGCATAACCGGCATAGAGGTTACGCCTAGATGGTGGACGATATGACAACGCCTAAGCTGCCAATGGACAGAAGCAAGCCGATTATGAGCCCAGCTAGTGCCAGGATAGAGAAAATTAACACGCAGATTTTTATCATAAGTGGCGTAATACCCCTTGCTTCAGCTATGGGGATATAAGCCACACCATGTTTCCCCGTTAGGAGGGCAACATCTTGCATTAGATAGTAAATAGTAGTATAATATTTTCTATGAAATATAAGAGCAACAACAATGTGGTGTACTCCTGCAAATATCACGTGGTTTGGTGTCCAAAATATCGCCGCAAGGTCTTGGTCAACGGTATCGCTGTACGCTTAAAGGAACTCATAGAGGAAATTTGCTGTGAGCTTCGCATCGACGTCATAGAGATGGAAATCATGCCGGATCATGTGCATTTGCTCATGGAAGTAGACCCGCAATTTGGCATCCATAAAGCTGTGAAGCAAATAAAAGGACGCACATCCCGAATTTTGCGTCAGGAGTTCGGAACGCTCCGTTCAAGGCTACCCTCACTGTGGACAAATTCCTACTTCGTATCCACCGTTGGCGTAGCTCCGTTGTCTGTCATCAAACAGTACATCGAAAATCAGAAAAAAGTGTGAGGTGTGGAGATGGAATATAGCTATAAATTCCGCATCTATCCCAATGAGGCACAAGCACAACAGATACACAAGACCTTTGGTTGCTGTCGTTTTGTCTGGAACCACTATCTTGCTAAGCGGAAAGCGGTCTATGAGCAGGACGGCAAGACTTTCAACTACTATGGCTGTGCCGGAGATTTGACCCAACTCAAGAAGCCACTGGATTGGCTGCGGGAAGTAGATGCTACTGCTCTGCAAGCTTCTTTGCGGGATCTGGATACGGCCTTTCAGAACTTCTTCCGGCGGGTAAAGCAAGGCGAAAAGCCCGGCTATCCCCGGTTCAAAAGCAAGCACGACCATCGGCAGAGCTACAAGAGCAAATGCGTGGGGACAAATATCAAAGTTCTGGACAAGGCCGTACAGCTCCCGAAACTCGGTCTTGTAAAGTGTCGTGTTTCCAAAAAGGTAAAAGGCCGCATCCTGTCTGCCACAGTGTCCCGCAATCCAAGCGGCAAGTACTTTGTCGCCCTGTGCTGTACCGATGTGGAGATAGAGCAGTTGCCCTCTACCGGAGTTGCTGTTGGTCTTGACATGGGCTTAAAGTCGTTTGCCGCTGCCTCGAACGGCATGGAATACCCCAACCACAAGTATCTCGCAAAATCCCAGAAGAAACTGGCCCGTCTCCAGCGGCAGCTCTCCCGAAAAACAAAGGGGAGCAACCGCCGGGAGAAAGCACGGCTTCAGGTGGCAAGACTCCATGAGCATATTGCAAACCAGCGGCAGGACATGCTGCACAAGCTGTCCACCCAGATCATCAGGCAGAACGATGTCATTTGTATAGAGGATTTGACCCCGAAGAACATGGCCAAGAATCAAAGGCTGGCAAAATCCATTGCAGACGTTTCTTGGGGAGAGTTCCGGCGGCAGTTGGAGTATAAGGCAAAGTGGCAGCACAAAGCGTTGGTAGTAGTAGACCGGTTCTTTCCGTCCAGCCAGCTATGCTCCGCCTGCGGTGCTCAGTGGACGGGGACAAAAGACCTCGCCGTGCGGGAGTGGGTCTGCCCGGAGTGCGGCGAACACCACGACAGAGACATAAACGCCGCGACAAACATCCTCAACGAAGGACTGCGCCTGTTGGCGTAGTCAGCATATATGGTAGGGCGGGACACGCCCAAACCTATACGCTCGGGGACACCGTGTAAGACCTCGCATGGGCAGGCTGTGGTGGTTGAACCGAGAATCCCCCGGCTTTCGCCGTGGGGAGTGTCAAAGAGAAAATCTTGACCATTCAAGCATAGTTGGTACGATATATGCCAAGAGGCCAATAGCTATGCCGATTACTGCAATGACCACAAAGAATACCAAGCAGCTCCTAATGGCCCTTGAAAAGTACAGGGATTTCAGCATGTACCATTTTATAAAAGCTTCCATATCGGGCTCGTCATTAACCCTTCTGTAAACCCCAGAGCTAACTTCTGCGATGTTTGCGTCTCCTTCAACCCCATTTATCAGATTCGCTTTATGTTGCTCTTCCTCGGCTTTTGTTAACTTTTCACCTTTCGCAAAGCCAAAATCAAGCAATGCTTCATAGTATTCTCTTGTCTTTTTCATCAATATCCTCCTCAGTGATTATTGTTCACCGACATAATAACACAAAAATGTGATAATTTCCAGACTTTTTAAAATTTTTTTAAATTGTCTCTTGGGTTTTATGTGCGCATATATAGAAGTTATATGCCAAGCTCCATACCGTGATAAGCGCGGTAAAATCATGCCCTATGCGCAATACACAGAATCGGGCCTGTTTGAAATCAAGGAAAGCTTCAACGAGAAAACCCAATGGAGCGGAACGCAAACGCTCATCACTCCCAAAGGCCGCGAGACATTCCGGCTGCTTTACTTAAAAACAGCCTAAAACTCAACAGAACCACGCTCAACATTCGGGCGTGGTTTTCTTATGCCTATTTTTAGGAAGGAGGAAAACTGTGATTCTTTTATACCCGGAAACCGAGACAGCTTTTGAAAACAATGGTTTAGGTGCTTTATCCGATACCGTATCTATGAAGGTTACGCAAGAACTAAATGGCGTATATGATTTGGAAATGCAGTACCCTATTTCTGGCATTCATTACTCCGAGATCTTAAACCGCCGGCTTCTTTTTGTTAAACCGGACCCTTATCACGACCCGCAGCCTTTTTCTATCACACAGATTACAAAACCGCTTTCCGGTATCGTTACCATATATGCCCGGCATATTGCCTACAAGCTGACCGGAATTGTTGTCTCGCCATTTAAGGCAAGCAGCTGTCAATCGGCACTGATTGGCTTAAAGGAAAATTCGTCAACGGAAAACCCTTTTGATTTCTGGACGGACAAATCTACATCGGCGGCGTTTGAGGTATCGGTTCCTTCTGCGGTTTGGTCATTATTGGGGGGCTCAGAAGGGTCCATTCTCGATGTTTACAGGGGCGAATATGAGTTTGACCGCTTTTCCGTGAAGCTGTGGAACAAGCGCGGAAGGGACAACGGCGTTACAATCCGTTATGGCAAAAATCTGACGGATTTACAGCAGGATGAGAATATTTCCAATGTGGTGACCGGCATTTATCCATATTGGAAGGGTAGTGATGGAACGCTTGTCGAGTTGCCGGAAAAAATAGTTAATGCTCCAGGTACTTATAACTTCCAGCAAATCGCTCCCAAAGATTTCACCACGGATTTTAAAGAGCAGCCAACAGAAGAGCAGCTAAGAGAATGTGCACAAGCCTACGTCAAGAATAATGATATAGGCATACCAGCGGTTTCAATCTCCGTTTCGTTCCAGCCGTTGGAGCAAACTGAGGAATACAAAGACCTTGCCCTGTTAGAGCGTGTGAATTTAGGCGATACGGTAACGGTAGAATATCCTAACCTCGGTGTCTCAGCAACAGCAAGGTGCGTTAAGACCGTTTATGACGTTCTGAAAGACCGCTATGAGAGCATTGAATTAGGACAGCTAAAAAGCAATATCGCTGGTACAATAGCTAACCAACAGCAGCAAATTCAAGATTTTCCTAATTCAACAGTTTTTCAGCAGGCTGTGGATAACGCCAATGGATGGATTACCAACGGGCAAAAAGGGGAGATGGTGGCCATACAAAAAAATGGGAAATGGGTTGAGATTGCAAGCCTAGATACCGGGGACATTGCCACAGCTCAAAGCGTTTGGCGTTGGAATAATGGAGGTTTTGGACATTCTAACACAGGATATAATGGTGATTTTATTAATGCCTTGTTGGCAGATGGCAGTATAAATGCCGCAGTTATTACCACAGGGATATTAAATGCAAACGTTATCCGGGCAGGCATTATTAAGTCTTTAAAAAATCCTAACGTATATTTTAATTTGGACACTGGAGAGCTAGCCTCTAACAAGCTTGTTTCCTCTGATACTAACATTATTGCGATTATCGGACGTGATACCATTAGCGAATCAAATCGCGATGGATTTGCTCTTTATGATGGTTCCACTAAGCTTTTGAGAATAGGACATTATGCAGCAAGTGGAGCCGGAATTATGACAGATAGAGACTTCGATATTGAGTTTGGAAGGCTCCGAAACTTTCGTATTTCTGATGGAGGTCTTACAGTCTTTCAATATACCCATGTCGGTGGCTATCTTAGCATTTATCGTCCGACATCATCTTCATCGGTAAGCGTCCTTTATGCCGGTGACACAGATACAACAATAGATGGGCCTAACACCAACAATACGAAGATTGTAATCAAATCTAATAACATTGATTTTTATGTTGGAGGGAAAAAGGTGGCCTATATTGATTCTAATGGTTTTCATTAGGAGGTAGAAATATGATAGAACTAGCAAACGGAATAAGCCTTCCAGAGGGTGCGGTTGTCCAATCGATAGTATGCCATATGGACAACGCCCGGGAATATTTAGCGATTGTCGAGCGCATACAATACGACAAAACCCTTCCGGTTATTGAGGTTTATTTATCAAGCGGCGGCGTCCCCTACGAAGTACCGGAAAATGCGACGGTTTCTGTCCGCCTCCGTAAAGGAGACGGTAAAGGCGTATATAATCCGGCGCTTGGATTAAGCGAGGATCGCACAAGGGTATACATAACTATCACCCAGCAAATGACGGCTGTTCCCGGTAATTGCCGGGCGGTTGTTGAGGTCGCGGCCGGCGGCGGGGTAATCTGCGCCAGTGAGTTTTTGCTGAAGGTCACGGAAAACCCGGTTCAAGAGGGAGCGATTGAGAGCGAGGATGAGTACCTTACTCTCACCGAAATTCTGGCCCAGGTACAGCAAATGCATGGCGACGTAGAAGGATGGAAGGATCAGACGCTGGACTATAAAAAGCAGGCTGAAAGCATGGCGATTAATGCCGTTGCAAGCGCAAGCAGGGCTGCCGATTCTGCAACCAACGCAGCCGATAGCGCGGCACAAGCCGGTACATCGGCCACCAATGCGGCAAATAGTGCCGCTCAAGCTGAGGAAGCCTCTGAACACTATCCTACAATTAGTTCGGATGGCTACTGGCAGCTGTGGGACCCTGCTTCAGGGAAATATGTAAAGACAACCCAAAAAGCTCAAGGACCAGAGGGACCGACAGGGCCTCCAGTAGACACAAGTACACTTATTTCACAGGCTGAAAAAGGCGCAGCCAACGGCGTAGCCACGCTCGATTCCGGCGCTAAGGTTCCCGTGCCGCAAATCCCGGCAGCCAATTCCCTTCAGGTGTTGAACCTGGGGCCTATCCCTACCAGTGACAGGCTGCAAACAGGCCAGGATTTAAATGATTACACAACATCGGGGAGCTACTGGTGTACAACCAGCGCTATTGCGGGAAGCTTGATAAATTGCCCTTATAAAGGCCGGTTTAAATTGGTGGTAGACGACGTTTCTTCCGGCGGAGAAATCGTATATCAATACATTATCCCGGGCCATACAAGCGAGAATTCGGTATATACGATATATTACCGCGTCTATGATATTTGGGTTCCCGCGTCTCCCTGGGGCAATTGGAAAAAGTTACTCAGTGTTGTTGGGGGAAACAAGAACAGCATACAACAGACCTCCGCCCTTCTCAACCTGAGACAAGAGGAAGGCGCGTGGACGCCAGTGTTGATAGCAAGGAGCGGCCCGGCGGTAAGCTATACAATTACCGAAAATCGCGGCTGTAAATATTGGACGCTCGGCGATTGGGTCTATATTACCTGTTATCTACGTGTAAGGATTACTGCTGCTGGTAACGGGAGTTCCGGCAGCAGATCTTATGCCGGAATACAGGGGCTGCCCTTTGCGGTATCAACCGAAAGCAGGTACCCCATTACCGTGACAGAGCTGTATGGCTGCGTCAGCAATAATTGGGATGTCGGATATATCGATGACGACGGCGGCAGCTCCGTTTATTTTCAGAAGGACGACGGAGCCGCACAGGAATGGTGGATGGTTAACTCTTCTACCGATGGCGGTATTAATTTTTGCGGTTGGTACAAGAAAGCGACATAGAGAAAGGAGGTACAGGAAAATGTATGAAGAAATCACTTTGCAGGACCTTGACCGGGATAAGGTCAATGTAATGAGGCAAAAGTATATCGAGCTGGAAGGGACAAGCTACCCCATCGGAGATATTTTCCGGCGGTCGTATGCGAACAGCGCGAATGGGCGAAAGCAGGTCCAGGAGGAGATTGCGGAGCCCTACTTCAGCGCCGTTATGGCGGTATGGGGAGAAGAACCCACGGTATTCCCGGAGGAACCGGAAATCATTGAAACGGAGGCATGAAACATGAACGAAAGCATTTTGGAAATCGAGCTTGGGCCAGGCGAGGAAATCAGCGCCGAAACAGCCAAAGAGCTGAGCAACGGAAAGGGTGAAGAGCATGAGTAATAGCGCATTGGTGAACTATACCTGTATATCCCCTAACAGCAATAATCCGCGGAACGCCGGCATAAAAAAGATCACCATCCACCACATGGCGGGCAACCTCTCTGTTGAGACCTGCGGGAAGATTTTTGCCAGCTCCGCCCGTCAGGCTTCCTCCAACTATGGGATTGGAAGCGACGGAAGAGTGGGCATGTATGTGGAAGAGAAAAACCGCTCCTGGTGCAGCTCCAGCCCGTCAAACGACCATCAGGCGGTGACAATCGAGGTAGCCAACGATGAAACCGGCGGCGACTGGCATGTAAGCGATAAGGCTCTGGCTAAGCTTATTGACCTCTGTGTGGACATTTGCCAACGAAACGGGATCGATAGGCTGAACTATACCGGAGACACCGCCGGCAACCTAACCATGCATTGCTGGTTTTCCGCCACCTCCTGCCCCGGCCCCTATCTCAAGAGCAAATTCCCCTACATAGCCGAAGAGGTCAACAAGCGCCTGGGCGGTTCTGGACAGGCGGAGGCCGGCGCATCCATTCAAAAAGGAGACCTTGTGAAAATTGCCCCCGGCGCGGTCTATTACAACGGCGCGGCAATCCCGTCCTGGGTAAAGAATCAAAGCTGGTATGTGTCTCAAGTCAGCGGGGATCGGGCTGTGATTGACAAGAACGAAAGCGGGACAAGCTCCATATGCAGCCCGGTAAATACAAAGTATCTGTCGGCAGCCGGCAGCACGGGCACCGCGCCCGCCCCTTCCGAACCAAAAAAGATCGAGGCGGGCGGCAAGGTGAAGGTAACCGGCAGCCAATACACCAACGGCGTGGCGATTCCCTCCTATGTTAAAGGGAACACCTATACGGTCCAGCAGGTCAAGAGCGACCGGGTACTGCTGAAGGAGATTTATTCCTGGGTCCCCCTGAGCGGCGTGCAGGCCGTATAAGGGAGGCGCAAATGGAAT
>OGHO01000876.1_pt1 | contig 33467 bp, 22 predicted proteins | sample 1571421 | NCBI WGS metagenome assembly OGHO01 (sample SAMEA2581937, study PRJEB24529) | metagenome | biome: Human gut stool | place: China | collected 2011
TTCTGGCATTGAACATAGTGTGCAGGACTGCCTGTAGCTTATATTTGTCGTCCGTACGTCGACTAATATTCAATTAAACAACAATACTACTTCTCATTCACAACCGCGTTATCCATAACTATATTCTGTGCTTTCTTTACAAGCATTGCCTTTACTATTGTATTCTTGTCAAACTTATCTGTGAATGTTGTTACCTGTGAATAACCACTGTCCTTTGCAAACTGTTCAAGGTCATCTTTATATTCATATTCTGTTATATCAAGTCCTTCTTTTTCTGCTATTGCCTGATATATAAGCTGCTGGCCTGCTGATGCCTTTACGAACTCATCAAAGGTTTTACCATAAAGATTCTGGCAGTATTCATCATTAGTCTTTCCCTGAAGAGTACTATAAAAACTGATTGATTCTTCAAGCTTTGATGTCTGCTGTGCAAGGAATTCTTCAGGGTATCCTGTTACCTTACATACATCAAGAAGCTGTGTAAGAATAGCCTCATTCTTTGCTTCACTCACCTTTGTATCTATAGTTGATTTAACATCGTTCTTAACATATTCCTTATATGAATCTACTGATTCAAGACCAAAGTTCTCTTTTACAAACGAATCTGTGAGCATAGGAACATTTGGCTGCTGTACGTAGCTCATGGTTAGTTCAAACACCACTCTCTTACCTGCATAATCAGTATACTTAGAGTTATCTGGCATAGTTACTGTTATAACCTTTGTCTGACCTGCTGCCATACCATATAATTCATCTGCAAGACTCGTTCCTGCAACTGGAAAAGCATCCTTTCCAAGAACCATACTATAATCAGAACCCGTGAAATCATCTATTGCAAGTCCACCTGCTGTTCCTGAGTAACTAAATGTTACCTTATCTGACTTCTGAGCCCCACGGTTAACATCTGTATATGTAGTTACATCATTCATCTGCTCAGCTATCTTGTCATCTATAACCTTGTTAGTTATGGATGTGACATCAACATCGGCTACTATTCCCTTGTAGTTTCCAAGCTCAACATAATCTGTAGGACTATATCCATAATCAACCTTTATTTTACTATTACATGCTGTAGTCATAAGCATAGAAACAACCATAGCTGCTGCTACTGCATATTTAACGCACTTTCCTTTTAATACTTTTCTCATAACCTGTCTCCATAAATATATATTATGCCGGATTGCCGACTTATAAACTATACCATAATACAGCCTCTAAAGCCAGTATTACATAAATGTTTCACAATATTATCACAAAAGCCGCCATACAGGATATAAAGAGTTATCTCATCCTATATAGCGGCTTAAATGCTACTAATCAGAAGATATCCAGAATCTGACAGATATAAATCTGATATATAACATTATATTTATCTTTACACTAATTAATCTAATGATTAAGCAATCTTAGACTTAGCAACTTCTGCTAACTTAGCAAATCCTTCTGCATCATTAACAGCCATCTCAGCTAATACCTTTCTGTTAAGGTCGATGTTAGCTAACTTTAAACCATACATGAACTTGCTGTATGAAAGACCATTCATTCTTGCAGCAGCATTGATTCTTGCGATCCATAACTGTCTGAACTGTCTCTTCTTCTGCTTTCTACCCTTGTAGCTCTCTGTAAGAGCTCTCATTACAGACTGCTTAGCAACTCTGTACTGCTTAGATCTAGCTCCTCTATAACCCTTAGCGAGCTTTAATACTCTATTATGCTTCTTCTTTGCGTTCATACCGCCTTTAATTCTTGCCATTTCTTAATTTCCTCCTAAAATAATCAATCACAGACACCCATATCTTATAAATATGGCATAATCTTCTTCATTGTCTTTACATTAGTTGCATCTGTCATAGCTGCATGTCTAAGATTTCTCTTTCTCTTAGTAGTCTTCTTTGTAAGAATATGGCTCTTGTAAGCTTTCATTCTCTTTAATTTACCTGTTCCAGTTACTTTAAAACGCTTTGCAGCTGCTCTTTTTGTCTTTACCTTTGGCATAATAATCCTCCTAATTTAATTCTCATATGGAATAATATTTTAACGTTTTTCAGTTAAAAACATAGTCATGCTCCTGCCTTCTAACTTTGGAGCCTTATCTACTACTGCTATATCACTTAACTTCTCTGCAAAATCTTCAAGTATATGCTTGCTTGAATCAACATGAGCCATCTCACGTCCTCTGAATCTGAGTGATACTTTAACCTTATCGCCTTTCTCTATGAACTTCCTTGCTGCGTTACACTTAGTGTTAAGGTCATTCACATCTATGTTAGGTGATAAACGAACTTCTTTGACTTCTATTGTTCTCTGTTTTTTCTTAGCTTCCTTTTCTTTTCTGACAAGCTCATACTTATACTTGCCATAATCCACAAGCTTACATACAGGTGGCTTTGCGGATGGAGCTATCTTTACAAGATCAACCTCTGCCTCTCTTGCTAACTTCATAGCATCCTTAGGAGACATAACTCCAAGCTGCTGTCCTTCTTGTCCAATAACACGAACTTCCTTATCGCGGATCTGCTCGTTAATCATTAATTCGCTAATAGTAGTGCACCTCCAAAATCAAAAAAAGTGGATAGTCAGACTATCCACTTTTTAATCATAATGCATCTTAATTGCTGTTTATCATGCATATTCTTAAAAATATAAACCCGAGTCGCCTTCATGCGCTAAGGTGAGAGTGGATACTCTGCTTCGTTTAACAACTATTAGAGTTTAACACTAATAGTTATAGCTGTCAACTATATTTTTAAACATTTCAAACAAACATTTCAAATATTTCAAATTTCTTATTTTTAAATATTTCAAATTTCTGCAATACAAAAATAATACATTGTTTTATTTTTTTATCTTACAACTGACTTTCTTCTTAATACTACGAATGCAAGACCTGCACATGATACAACTGCGAATAATACATAGAGTGCTATATTATACACATCACCTGTATTTATTGTGTTATCTGATGACTGTCCGTTTCCTGTTGCTGCTACATCTTCATAGCATATAGCGTATGTAGAGAACTTATCTGTTGTAAATGTAATAACTCCGTTTTCGCAGCTTGTTTCAAGTGCCTCTGCTACACCATCATGAATTCTTACAACTGTATATTTTCTTTCTACAGATGAATCTGTATTCTTAAGACTTTCAGGAATATCAAGCTTAACAACAACTCCAGCAGCTGTTTCTGTTACTGATACTTCTTTGAGACTTCCAACTTTCTTTAATAATGTAAGATCAAGATATGCTCCAACTACACCATTGTTAAGAACTTCCTTAACCTTATCCTCCACAAGCTTCTTATCGCTTTCTGATACTGTAGCTGTTACATCTTTGACCTCCATAGATACCGAAACTGTACTTCCGTTTTCTATTTCTTTCTTTTCCTCTTCTGTGAATGTGATTCCGCTCACTGGTACTTCGGCTTTTATATTGATGCCAGCATCAGCCTTAATTACTGCATTTACCTTATCTGAATCTGGTGTGCTTGGTGTATCACTTGGTGTGCTTGGTGTATCGCTTGGTGTGCTTGGTGTATCGCTTGGTGTGTTTGGTGTATCGCTTGGTGTGCTTGGTGTGTTATCTCCTGGCTTATTATCTCCTGGCTTATTATCTCCCGGCTTATTATCTCCCGGTTTATTATCATCAGGCTTAACATCTGAACCAGTTACTACCTTACCATCTACAACAAGCTTTATATCTGAGAATGTTACATCTGCCTGTCTTGCTACAAATAAACCTACATATACATAATCTGCATCTATTGATGTAAGCTTGAAATCAAAACCACCTGATATAGCAGCATTATCGCCAAATGTACATGCGTATCCATCACTGTTGCTCTCAATCTTAAGTGCATACGTCTTACCAGCCTCTACTGGATTCTCTAATTTACCACCATAGCCTAATGCGCCATCTTTTCTCTTAAAGCAGTTAGCTGTTCCCTGCTGGATACTTCCTGCTGCAACATAATCTCCAAGAGCTGACTTATCATTAACATCAATATACATAGCATCTCTTGCCATAAGACCAAATGCCACCTGATTGTGTTTATTAATGCTGTTTACTGTTGCATTAGCTGTTATTACAAAGTTACTATCTGCTGGTACTTTATAATAATACATTGCCATTCCATCTGTTGTTGATGATATCTTTCCCTTACCATTAACAGCAATGTGAATGCTTCCATCTTCATTGCCCTCAAGTATAAACTTATCCTTAATAAGATTTGGATCTCCGCCTATATCTCCAAATATTGAACCCTTGAAAACGCCTGCATCTTTCCATAATTCACTCTGCTTAAGTTCTCCTGAATATTCAGCTTCCTTATAATCAGGATTAGACTTAAGTACATCAGCCTTAACAGGTGCTTCCTTAGCTGTTATATGTTCTGATATTCCAGCTACCCCAAGTTCCTTAATTGTCTTAGTTACAAGATAAGCATTATATGTTCCACCATAAATGTTTGTATGTGTATTATCAACGCTTGTAGCCTTAGATGATGTCCATGCATGAAGGTTGACTGTCTCATCTGGTCCTAATGTATCATATAACTCTTTTGTCATCTTAGTCATATCAACAACTGGTATATTAAGTTCCTTACCAAGATTCCTTATAGACTGGGCATAATCTCCACCCTTGAAATCACCACTATCCTTTGTGATATGAAGATTACTGTCAGACCATTCTGCTGTAGCAGTTCTTCTTACTATAGGTGTACAGAGAATAACTGTTGTACCAGCTGCCTGCGCAGGCTTAATATAGTTTTCATATAATGAGTTAGCAAATGAGCCAGCTGTCTTATAATCACCATTAGGGTCTGTATATCTGTCTGCTTCTGCCTTTTCATCATTATGACCAAAGCCTATAAGAAGATAATCACCCTGCTTCATACCGGCTGTAAGTTCTTTATACTCCTTATCATTAACATAGCTCTTAGAACTTCTTCCTGATAAAGCTATATTCTTCACTTCATATGTTCCATCAAGATACTTATCAATCTGTGTACCCCATCCATATCTTGGATAATAATAATTATCAGCAAAAGAACTTACTGTAGAATCACCTATTATCCATACTGTAGGCTTGCTGCTGTCTTTATTAACTGCATCATCAGCCATAGCCATAACGCTCCAGCCTATGCTCATAACAAGCAGAAGCAAAGCACTAAGCAGACAACTTATACGTTTTCTGTTTCTTTTCTTCATCATAAATAACCTTCCCTTTCTTTTTTGGACAATCTGTCCTTTTTATGGAATTATAAAGTATGAACCAATGTCAAGGTCAATATCTTTTTGCACATTTAATAATGTATTGTACATAAATCCATACATTATTATATTTCAAAAAACATTCAGGCAAATAATATTCAAGTAAATAATATTCGAACGAATAATATTCAAGTATTCAAAAACCAGACACACAACAACCTAAGTCATTGTGTATCTGGCTTTATTCAATACTAATCAATTCTAATCATCACTAACACTAGTATCTATAACTATTATATTATTTATTAATCAGCCTTTTCTTTTTTCTATCTTCATTCACAAGAAGTACTATTCCAGCTAATGCCATTGTAAATGCCACACTATATCCCATCACGTGATATACATCTGCTGTTTTTACATCATCTTTAGAAGCATCTGGATTTTTATCGTCAGATGATATAGCATTGTCATCTTTCTTACTGTCACTACCTGACGTAGCTCCATCATCTTTCTTATCGCTGCCACCCTGTTCTGGTGCTGGCGTTGGATCTGGTGCCGGAGTTGGGTCTGGCGATGGCGTTGGGTCTGGCGATGGTGTTGGGTCTGGTGCTGGTGTTGGGTCTGGCGATGGTGTTGGATCCGGCGATGGTTTCTCACTCTTATTAAGTTCTTCACTCTTAGCACTTATTACACCTAAAAGGCTCTGGCCTTTTGTTGTCCAGTACACTGCATCTTCTGTGAAGCTGCCATTTGCATCTGCTGCTTTAGCAGTAAGCACTCCGTTCTTATCAACAACAAACACCTGCTGTCCATCCGGATTAACACCTGCTACTCTGGATGGTGCTTTAACAGCCTTTGAAAGTGATATATTCATATTCTGGATCTGCTGTGCAAAGAGTTCTGCTGTTATGAAACCACCAAGCTTATTGCTATGTGTACTGTCTCCTGCTGACATAACCTGTGTACCATTAACAGACTTGCCATTAGCTGCCTTTTCGTCTGCTTTGTATGCTTCCTCATACATATTCTTTGTTATCTCAAAACCATCAATAAGTAATACATCCTGTTCCTTTGCAAGCTGTTTAACTGCTTCAACATATGCATTATTTTTAGTTACAAGTGTTCCTGTTTCTTTATCTGTTGAATCATGATGTGGTTTGATAGTACCATCACTAGTATAATAAAGTCTTGATACTGGTGTTACAAGAACCGGTATTGCACCTGCTTCCTTTGCCGCATCAACATATTGCTTAAGATACCATTTATAAGTACCACCACAATCATATGAATAGAATGTATCTCCATACTTTGAAGTAAGTGATGATGGTGTTGCCACTTTAGTTCCTGCTGTTACCGGATATATTCCGTTGGCATCTGGCTGTCCAAGTGGTACATATCTATCTTCAATGTATCCTTTTCCATTGGCACAGTCATTGTGTCCAAACTGTATAAACAGATAATCACCTGCTTTAATATTGGCTTTTATCTTATCTAATGAGCCCTCATTGATAAAGTTTCTGCTGCTTCGTCCTCCATTGGCATAGTTCTGCACCTTAACCTTTGAAGAATCAAAGAATGCCTGTAAATATTCGCCCCATGAACCTTCAGCCTGGGCCTTACCGCTCATATACATACCTGATGCTGAATAATCCTTAACAGTTGAATCACCTGCTAAAAATACATTTACTCCATCACCAAGTTCTATATCTGTTGAACCTGTAGGATCTTCATATCCATCTCTTACATATGCCTCTGCCTTATATTTTACTGCTTCTGACTTAACACCACTTAAGTTCTCTGGCACAACTTCAACTTCAATATGCTTTCCAATAGCATCCTTAGAAATCTTATATGTATTATCCGCATTGGCAGTTGACGATTTTACAAGTGTTCTGCTGCCATCCTCATTAACAATATACCAGCGGATTACTGATGCATCATTTTTATCATTCTTCTCTCCAAGAGAGTATATAACAGTAAGAGTATGTCCTGGATATGGTGCATTGATATCTCCATTATCCACAAGATATGGTTTCTTTACAAATGCTACTGTGCTCTCATCAGCCACATAAGCATCAGGTGTCCAGCCTGAAAGATAATCATTTACAACATCTTTCTTTGCAACACTTTCATCTGTTGTAACTCCTGTTACTCTCTTAGAAACATCTACTGCTGTTCCATCTGTATAAACCGAATTATATTCTGTATAACCAGCCTTCTCCGGCTTATTGCCAGACATTTCAAACCAGCCTTCATCCTTAATGTAACTACCATTTATCTTAGTATTAAGGAAGGTTACTTTTGCATCCTGACCCCAAGGTCTTCCAAGATATCCTGCACTTACCTCAAGTTTATCACTGCCTGTTATTGTACAGTTTCTAAATACATAGCCAATCTTAGTTGCTGCAGCAGAGGTTGGCTTATGTGCTGTAATATAACCACCTGTAGAGCCAGCACTGTAACCTGCGAATCTAAGCTCGCATCCATCAAACACTGCGTTGCCATCACCAAATATGTAATCTGTATTACCCTCTATACGGCAGTTTTTAAAGTACATATTAGTTGCTGAATTGCCAGTATATAATGTATCCTGGCTTCCAAGAAATGCGCAGTCTGTGAATTCAACCTTATCAGCTTCTATAGCCATGGCTGTTGCTCTTTCTGTTGCTGCCTTTGATGTAACATCTGTTGCATAGTTTCTGTCTGGATTCTTATTTTCTGTAGGTGTCACACCATCTTCTATTTCTTCATCTGTTAAATAACGGTTAAATGAAGCTTCAAATGTGATTCCATCAGCACTAAATCCTGTTGCTGTATTTTTAAGCAGTACTGAACAGCCCCATTTTGCTGCAGCTGCCTTCTCGTACTTATCATATGCATTTTCAGCATTATAATAGCCTTTAGAATCTATGCTGTAATACTTATATCCTATTCCATAATACCATGTAAGAAGCACTTCTTTGCCTGATGACTTTTCATCATTAACAAGTCTTACATATGGAGTTGATATAATAACCTGTTCTCTATATGTACCAGGAGCAATATGAATAGTAACTCCATTATTCTCATCAGGAGCAGGTGTCATTAATGATACTGCTGATACTGCTTCTTTTACTGTATTATAGTTTGCATTTCCTTTTTCTTTATATCCGACATATATATCAGATACTCTTTCAATCTGTTCCTTATCTTTAGTTGACACCATTAAGATGTCTTTAGTTACATCCGCATCATTGACTACTATATGTGTTGTTGTTCTATATCCATCAACTGCTGCTTCAACTTCGTATGAACCATTTCTTAAAGAAACTTCATATCCATCTGATGTAACCTTTCCTGTATACACATACTTGTCATCAACATTGATAAACTTAATATCTGTAACTACTGCTTTAGCATCAATATCTGTAAATCTACCTGTTACCTTATATAACTTCTTAGCAGAAACACTTATATCTTTAGAGTAATCTGTCTGGCCTGTAACCTCTTTGCCATCAGCTACTTCATAATCATTAACTCCACTAAGCTCAACTGTATACTTAACATCAGGCTCAAGTGTTGCTTTGAAAGCTTTGTTATCATCAAGCTTAAGAACCACATCATCTGCTAATGAAGATGGGTCAGCTACGAGCTTAACTGATAATCCCGATGTATCATAATCTGCTGCAAAGCCTGTAACCTTTCCTGTATATGTATATACTTTCTTTTCTTCTACCTTTAATGTAACTCCTGTCTTGCCTGTCAGAGCTTCATCTACAGTTGTTGTAACATTCTTTGTATCAACGGAAAATCCATATCCTGCTGCTCCGGATAAAACTGCTGTATAATCACAACCTGCTGCAAGTGTAGCTGTAAATGTATTGCCTTTTACATCTGCATCATATGTGATATCGTTAACATCATCCTTAAATAAAACCTTCAGACCGCTTACCTGTACGCCTTCTATTGTTCCACTGACTTTTACTCCCGGAATTCTTACTACCCTGTTATATATAGGTTTTCCTGCTGCTGCATCTGTATATACCTTATATGAACCACTATACTTAGCTACGAATTCATACTTAGCTCCCTTGTTAGTAAAGCTTGCTTTTTCTACCTGTTCATTATCTTCACCAAGATACTTAAAAAGAAGTGTTCCATTAGCAGCATTGCTTGATGCCATGTATACAACTATCTTATCTCCGGCTTCTACATTGTTAATAGCAATGTATCTTCTTCCTTCTCCTCCTGTACCATTACAGTAGTACATACCGGATGCTGTATATCCATCATCATATGCTGTTGTTGCTAACGCATTGCTTCCATAGTTTTTGCCTGATGCCGAGAATAATCTGTCATTGGCATTATGATTGATTGTAAGATCACCAAATGTTGTTTCTCCGGCAACGAATTTACCATCCTTTGAAACATTGTCACAATTCTCCCAGTCAGCAGCAGTAATATGATTATTATACTTATCTGTATCTGCTTCCTGTACTGTGCCCATGTCCCATACGTCAATCTTTCTTGTTGACGCTTTTGATTCTGCTGCAAATGCAGTTACGTCTATGCTTGTAACAAGCATAAGTACTGCACACAAAAGACTGCTAAGACGTCTTTTAGTTGTTTTGCGCATATTGACCTCCCTTTCTGCCTTTAAAGGCATTATAACATTATATATCTGCATGGATACTGTCAGGGTCTGTTTATAAAACCTTTTTGATATCCATAATACAAACTATAAAGTATGAACCAATGTCAAGGTCAATATCTTTTACATATTTAATAAAGAATTGTTTTTATATGCGAACATAATATCTCATAATTCACTGTTTTTCATGCCGTACAGGAACACTCATAAGAATATACATCACATGATCATCACTATCATCATCCTTAACCTTTGTTATAACTATACCTGTTATATCACCATCAAGGACAAGATTATGCTCTTTCATATACGCAAGATGACGCCCTATCATAATCTCCTTAATCTCATCCTGTGAGTGATCATATATACTGCTTAACCTTGCCGGCACCTTTGATATACCCATAACTGACGGCTTAGGAATATACTTCTGTGCATATTGGTTAATATGAAGATGATACTTTTCAAGATGCTCTTCCTTAATCGAATAACCACAGCTTACAGTAAAACGTCCTGCTTTCATCTCACTCTCAGGAATTATGTATATATGCTGTATTTCTGGTGAATTGTATAAAAACTCGCTTAGCTGCTCCAGTCTTTCTGGCTCCTGAAGCAGCTTTCCACCATTCTTATATAAAACATAATACATAGGAAGACTTTGTTTTTCATATATATCTGTATTAGCTGCCGCCTTATTCATAAGCACACAGTCATCCTTAAGCCTGTGTCTTAAATACGTCATATAGGCTATCTGCCTATCCATCTGCTGCATGTGTTCCTGACACGCCTCTATAGTTTCATCAAGCGTATAATTCTGCATTTTACTTATCTGCTCATGCGTAAAACCATACTTTATATGCATTTTAGCATTGAGCACACCAAACACTCCATCATCATCGTAATACCTGTATCCGCTGTTCTCATCCCTTACAGCAGATATATAACCCATATCCTCATATCTTCTCACCGTATTTGTAGATACGCCAAGAAGCTTTGCAAGATCACTTATCTTATACCTCATATATCTTTCGCCTCTTTCATTTGTACACATTACTTTATATCATCATAATATCAGTACTATAATACTATTTCAATACTGTTTAAAGACAACATTTCCATAATGCAGACTATATCATGCCCGCTTACATAAGCTCAGCTATGCCTGACAGTCTCACATATCTGTCTGATATACGGTACCATGTCGGAAAATCAACGACTCCTGTCTGTGGCATATTGTTAATCCTCTGAAACTGTCTTACCGCTTCTGCTGTCTGCTCTCCATATATTCCATCAACTGACAATGGTGGTATAGCCTTGTAATAATCTCCTATGAGATTCAGCTGCTCCTGAAGCTGTCTTACTTTCTGACCCGATGACCCTATATCAAGATTGGCACCAGGCCATGATGAAGGAATACCCTGTATCTGCTCTGCTGTATTTATATACATATCATCGCCATAATAATATCTTAATATATCGATTGATGAATATCCCTGGTCACCAAGATACTTACTTCCCCACTGTGTCATCCAGTTCGGACAGCTTGATTTTTTTCCATCACAGTACTGTGTAAGTATTGGCTGCTTAACATTCGGACGTGAAAGATAATTATCAAATATTTCATCTACTACATTTGATATACTCTCAAATATATTTCTGCCATTCACCCATTTATGATCAAATGCTGTTGAAGATGTTATAGTAAAATTATAACTCTGGTTTCTATACCATTCTGTATACACCCTGTTTAATGTAAATGACATGATTGCAAGTATATTAGCCTCTAACGTCTGCCTTGGCCATGTTGAATATATCTCGCTGCTTGCAACATTTTTAATATAATCCTTATACCTGACATAATAATCAAGCGCCGTTGAATCAGTAGGAACACCATCATGCACAACTATAGTTTCAGGAATAACAACACGGCTTAGTACTATCTCACCAGACTGGTTAAGTGGCTTTATCTCACTCTCTGGTATCTTGGCTGGATAGTTTCCATACAGGGTATTAACCGGAATAACTATGTTATCTTCCGCAACTGCATACTCATTTTCATTAAGATATACATCCTGTATACTCGTTTCCCCTGAAAAGACATCTATTCCGGATATGTTAGTCTCCTCATATCCGTTGGCACTGACATCAATCGTATATTCTGCAAATGGCTGTTTTTCCCCTGGCTCCATGCTGTACTCTATCGGTGGTGCTAAAAGTTCATCAAGATTAACCGCCCCCTCTGAATCCGTTACAAGTTCATTTATTATCGAATCCGGATTACCTGTGTATGACAGAGTGATTCTTGCATTTGCAAGCGGTGCTCCCTGCTGTTTATCATATACATTTATGTGCATCTTCCCTTTATCTATCATATCCTGTGGTGTTTCCATAGTATGAACATACACCATTATACCCCCATTCTGTATACACCTATATACAAAAGTCAATATTTTTTCATTATTATATGTATCTTTATATATTTTTATGAATAAAATAAAATGATAATTCCCTTAGGAGCGGATATGTCAAAATATAAAGTAGCTCTTGATGCAGGTCATGGTGGCAGCGATCCTGGTGCTGTTTATAATGGCAGACAGGAAAAAGATGATACCCTCGACCTTACTCTAGCCGTCGGCGATATTCTTAAAAAAAATGGAATTGATGTTTTCTATACAAGAACTAACGACGAATATGAGACACCTTTTAAAAAGGCAACTGATGCTAACAACTCAGGCGCTGATCTTTTCGTGTCAATACATCGAAACTCTTCTGAAAAGCCCAACCAGTATTCTGGTGTTGAAACTCTTGTATACAATGATTCAGGATTTAAATCAGAGGTTGCAAGAAACATAAACAACCAGCTTGAGAATGTTGGATTTAAGAATCTGGGAGTTGATACCCGGAAAAATCTTGTGGTACTTAAGAGAACTAAGATGCCAGCTGTCCTTGTTGAAGCAGGCTTTATAAATAATGAAAAAGATAATTATATATTTGACCAGGAATTCGATAAGGTTGCAAATGCTATAGCTGATGGAATACTTGAAAGTATTCCGGCCAGTGCCCGTAATAACAATAATAGTCATAGCAATAACAACAATAATAAAAATGATAATACAAGCAATAATAGCCGCAATGATAATATCAATAATAATAATAGAAACGATTATAATAACAGCAATAATAGTAATAAAAACAGTTTAAGTCCTGCTAATACAACAGACAGCATGGCCGTTACCAGTTATATAAGCAACGGAGCTGACTGCGGTTGTAACTATGATGATAACACAGATAACTCTTACTCACCACAACCTCTTTACAGAGTACAGACTGGTGCATACAGGAACAAAGAAAATGCAGACCGTATGTTAAACTCACTGCTCATTGACGGATTTCCTGCATTTATAATATATGAAGATGGCTATTATAAAGTACAGGTTGGAGCATATGCACATTTGGCCAATGCTATTAAGATGGAACAAAGACTAAGAAGATTCCATTACAATACTTATATAACAACTTAACAACGAAAGACTAAAAGCAGGCTCTGATTTAAACTGACTAAAAGCTTATAATAGCATGAATATATACCATGAAATCAGGGTCAAAAGGTCTAAACCCACATGAACTTGCTCATAGGTGGGTGAAAGACCTTTTGACTCGCTCCCCGATATTAGCATATATTTTATCTTTTCACTCTGCCTTTATATCCCCGGCTGCCTTTAAACGCATATTATGTCTATGGTATTTTACATCTGTTTCAACATCATACTTAATATTATCCATATCCTGCATATCCAGCTGGATTGATGCATTTATATAATTGTTATTTATCACTGCTGTCGAAACTGTCATATATATACTGTCATACAAGTTTTTTTCACCAGTAAATCTTACTGATATATTGGCAAGCCTGGTATCTGAATCTGACTTAAACGCAAACTCTGCTCCGGTCAGTCTGCCATCATCGTCCATATCCATAGTAATAGTTGTGTATACACCCTCTGCATACATATTAAACTTTGACTTTATCTTATCAATAGTTATTCCATGAACATTCAGAAGAGATATATATGGAAGAATGGCTGAATCCTTATACATTTCTTCTACAAATGTATTAAAACCTGCTATAAGTGACTTATCACTTATAGTTATAGTACATCTTTCATCGGATATTGTGCCAATTGCAGTCATAGAACCATCATTCTTGTCAGACTTATTATCATTACCAATATTATCAAAATTATCTTTTACAGCCACTTCATACCCATTCATAATATGTGAAAGCACTGCCCTTAACATAGCTTCTGTCTGTCCAGAATCTATCTTTGCAAGACCATATGGTAATATATCGTTTTTATCGACAACAAGTGTACCATCTTCTACCTGTGGCATAGAAAATGTTATATTGTTATTATCTGTAACAACACTATATTTATGGCTGTTATTCGTTGTATCTGGTCTATAATCCACGCCATCATATGTGAATTCTGATACCGTTATATTACCTGTATATGTATGGTTGCCCATTGGATCAAGCTGCACCACTTTATCAACAAAACCTCCAAGAACCTCTTTGAGTGTATCTGCTGACTGTTTCATAGTCTTAATCGTCTTTTCTTTTGGTGATGCATAAAGATGTGGAATACCATAACCTGCAAAAACTCCTGCAAATATAGCAGATATAAGTATTCCTGCCATTATATGCCTTATTTTCTTTCCTTTTTTATTCATGCCATCCCTCACACTCTCTGGTATCGTACAAACTCATAACATAAATCAAAATATGTATGTTCATCACTTCTTGCTGTGACTTTCCACCCATCAAGCTTGTCAAAGTCAGCTATATATGTATCTGCTTCATATGTATAATCAACTCTTGTTATATGTGCAGTATCGCAATATGGAATAAACTGCTCATATATCTGTGCACCACCTATTATATAAACATCATCTGAATCATACTGTTTTAGTTCCTCTAACACTTCATCAACACTGTGGCACACCATTGCATCTTTTGCTTTATAATTTATATTATTAGTAAGAACTATATTCTTTCTTCCTTCAAGTGCAGACTGGTTAGGAAGACTTTCATATGTCTTTCTCCCCATAACAACAACTTTTCCGTATGTTTCTCCACGGAAAAGCTTCTTATCCTCCGGAATATCCACAAGAAGCCGTCCGTTATTACCAATCCCCCACTTTTTATCAGCAAGTGCTATTATATTCATAATATATACTTATGCCCCTTTCTTTTTTCTGACATCATCTCTTATTCATAACACACATATATACATAGCTTTGCAAAACAGATACACCAGCTGCGCAGCGGTTGCACAAGCCACACACAACAGATGCATACCAGGCGATACGCCAGCTAAAGTTTGCCACCAACCCATGCAGGCACATATCCTTTAACCTTTATGCCATCCTGTGTATATTCTTCACTTTCAAGCTGTCCATACTCTCTTATAAGCTGAAGCTTTCCTGCCTCATTATATGGAAATACCCTTTCTATCTGGATTCTGCTCTTAAGGATAATATCCTGTATATCCATCAGGAAACTATCAAGTCCCATACCAGTTTTTGCTGATATATTCTCTACATAATCAGCTTTACTATCTTTAAGTATAGGTATCTCATCGAATTCATCACATTTGTTAAAGAGTGTGATAACCGGCTTATCACCTACATCCAGCTGTTTAAGGGTATCGTATACCGTTGCCATGTGTCTCTCATAATCATCATTAGAACAGTCAACAACGTGTACTATCATATCTGCATATTTAGCTTCTTCAAGTGTACTCCTGAAGGCCTCAATAAGATTATGCGGAAGCTTTCTTATGAATCCGACTGTATCTGTTAAAAGCACTTTTTCGCCATTCGCAAGTTTAAGTGCCCTTGTCGTAGGATCAAGTGTTGCAAACAGCTTGTCTTCTGATAACACACCAGCATCTGTAAGCCTGTTAAGAAGTGTTGACTTTCCTGCATTAGTATACCCTACTATGGCAGCCACAGGTGTTGAACTGTTCTCTCTGTTCTGTCTTTGTATATCACGATGGCTTTTTATTTCTTTTAATTCTGCTGATAAGTGGGATATTCTGTCACGTATTATTCTTCGGTCCGTTTCTATCTTCTTCTCACCAGGACCTCTTGTTCCTATACCACCACCAAGTCTTGACAGTGTTATTCCAAGACCTGCAAGTCTTGTTGACCTGTACTTAAGCTGTGCCATCTCAACCTGTATCTTGCCTTCACTTGATGACGCTCTTGCTGCAAATATATCTAATATAACCATAGTTCTGTCCATAATCTTTGTATCAAGAACATCTTCAAGGTTCCTTAACTGTGCAGGTGACAGCTCATCATCACATATAATACCTGTTGCTCCAAGCTCCTGTATCATAGCTCTTAACTCTTCAAGCTTTCCTTTTCCTATATAAGTTGCAGGATGGAAGCTGTCTCTTGGCTGTATCATCTTTCCAACTGTAACTGCCCCTGCTGTCTTTGCAAGCTCAGATAGCTCCTCAAGTGATTTCTCACAATCATCTGCCGGGTCAAGCTCCACACCTACAAGTATAACTTTTTCCTGCTCTTCATCTGTTACATATATCGCCATATGTTCCTCATTTCTATCATTTTTATTATCACATTACTTATTCATTATGACATTTATTCATAGCATTATTTATCCGTTATGTCATCTATTCTTTATATTATCACATACAACATATTTTATAATGCACTGTCATTACTATCTTTAGCTGTCTGCTTAGATGTTTCAGCTCTTGATGATATATAATCACTCAGATAATTCGATACTTCCTTTTCCTCTGAATATCCTAGTATATTCCCTGCTATATCACCAGCTTCTTTCATACTCCATGATGCAATCTCTTTTCTTACCTCAAGCACACGGCTTACACTGACTGAAAACTCATCAAGACCAAAAGATAAAAGCAGTGGTATCATGCGTTCATCTGCTGCCGCCTCACCACACATACCTACACCAATACCTGCGTTATGCGCACATTCTATTATTCTTTTAATGCTTCTTAGAACTGCCGGATTAAGTGCCGAATACAGATATGAAACATTTTCGTTACCTCTGTCAACAGCAAGCGTATACTGCGTAAGATCATTAGTTCCTATAGAGAAGAAATCAACCTGCCTTGCAAGAACATCTGCCATAATAGCCGCTGCTGGTGTTTCTACCATAATACCAACTTTAATATCAGTATCATACTTAATATCCTTCTTATCAAGATCCCTGCATATTCCTGCTATAATCTTTTTAACCTCGTTGACCTCTGAAACCGATGTTATCATAGGTATCATAATTCTGATATTACCGTAAGCACTAGCCCTTAATATAGCCCTTAACTGTGTCGTAAAAACATCTATCCTGTCAAGGCAGAATCTTATCGCCCTGTATCCTAAGAATGGGTTAGTTTCTTTAGACAATCCCATATATGGAATATCTTTATCTCCGCCGATATCAAGTGTTCTTATAGTAAGTTCCCTTCCATCAAGAAGAACTGCTGCTTTCTTATATTCTGTAAACTGCTCTTCTTCTGTTGGAAGCTTGCTTCCATTCATAAAAAGAAATTCAGTCCTGAACAGTCCCACACCTTCTGCACCATCCCTGACTGCCTTTGCAGCATCAAGTGCATTGCCTATATTAGCAGCCAGCATCACACGTCTGCCATCTTTAGTAACTGTTTGTTTATTGATATATTTCTTAAGTTCTATAACACTCTCATCGTACTGTTTTTTCTTTTTGGCGTATATCTTTTTAGTTATGTCACTTGGAGATACAAACACTTCACCATATGCACCATCAACTATTATGTCTTCTCCATCCTTAACCTCACTGCATATACCCTTTACACTAAGAACTGCTGGTATCTCCAAAGCTCTTGCAAGTATCGATGCATGTGAGGTGTCTCCACCTTTTTCAGATATAATGCCTGCTATATGCACAGTATCCATATTCGCTGTCATAGATGGATGTATCTCATCAGCTATAATAATCGTGTTATCAGGAAGCTGCGTAAGATCAATACTCTTAACACCAAGAAGTATTGCTGTCAATCTCTCCCTCATATCTTCAATATCTGTTACACGCTGGGCTATAGCCTCGTTATCCATACTTAGAAACAGCTGCTTCAAAGATTCGCAGGCCTCATAAAGGGCTGCCTCTGCATTAATATTATTCTTCTTTATAATATTACAAACCTCTGACGTAAGCTGTATATCACCAGCTAAATATTCCTGGTTCTTAAGAACAAGTGCATTCTTATCATCGCCGTTTAACTTAGCTGTCAGCTTCTCTATGAATTCGTCTGTCTCCTTTATGAATGTGTCCACTCCATCCTTGTATCTTTGAAGTTCTGCATCTACATCATCTATTTTATACTTTTTTACCTCGCACCCTGTATTTTTTAACACCAGTGCCTTTCCTATACCTATACCCTTAGATGTACCTATTCCCCTTAACATACATACCTCCTTGTTTTGCGAAGCAAAATGCGACTGTTATTTATTAAATACATATTTGATCATATTTGTAATAGTTTCACTTGTATTCCTTGAATACACAACCTCCCTTGCCATAACAGGCTCATCTGTTATTATATTATCAATACCTTTATTAGCAAGATTCTTTATAGATGTATCGTTATTAGCTGTCCATGCATATACCTGTTTACCAGTATTATGTATGGCATCCACTGTTCTCTTTGTAAGGAATGAAGCGTTAACACTAAAGAAGTCTACGTTGGTATTCTCATAAAATCTTCCATATGCAACAGACAGTATATATCCAGTCTGTATATCCTCATCCATGCTCTTAACTGCAAGAAGCGCATCATAATCAAATGAAGTTATAACACAATTCTGTTCCATGGAATATTTCTTTATAAGCTCTATAACCTTTCCAGCTGCTATGCTGCTATCCGCTGATGACTTTATCTCAACATTAAGCTTTATACTGACAGGACTGCTTTTAACAAGCTTTAACACCTCTTCAAAAGATGGAACCCTTTCACCCCTATATTTTTCTGAAAACCAGTACCCGGCATCAAGCTTCTTTACTTCCTCATATGTCATATCTGTTATATTCTTGGCTACACCTGTTGTCCTATATGCTGATGCATCGTGCATAACTACTATATAACCATCGCTTGTCATCTGCACATCAAGTTCAATATAATCAGCCATATCATCTATGGCACGCTGGAAAGCTGCCAGTGTATTCTCCGGTGCTTCCCTTGATGCACCCCTGTGTGCTGTTATCTTAGTATCATGGAATATAGCAACTCTCTCAAAAGGGTTGCTGTTAAATGTTAACACCACATATAACACATCCAGGACTATCGACATCACAAGAACAAATGAATATATAATCCTGTTTATCCTTGCACTTCCTTCATCTATATCAACAAACTCAAAATTAATATCCGAAAGATTCTCATACTTGTAATACATATATGATATCATAGAGAATGAACAAGGTATAGATAAAAATACAAGAAATAATCTTACTATCGTCCTTAATGTACTAAGCACAGAAAGATACACCGCACTACCCATATAAGCAAGATCAAGCAGTTTAACTCCGGCAATCAGTACAACAGATATAATTATATAAAATGTATAAATAGCCGCTAAAAGTGCAAGATTATATAGTACAACTACACCCACTATCTTCAGTACATTATTTTTAACAATGCTTCTGCTTTTAGCACATGACTGTCTGAAGTTTTTTCCCTCCATCATGTATATGTTAAATGAAAAAATATCCCGTATAACAAAGTAAAACAGGCATATTATGATAATTGCTGTCACAATAAATATAACAGTTCTGTTTCGTTTTACCTCACTTTTTATAATATTTTTTACACTTTCGCTAAATATAATATTGCCAGTAACTGTCACATTAATAACTATTATAGATATCAGAAAATATAAAAAAAGCGGTATGCTCTGAATCCTCAACAGCTTTTTAAGCCGCAAAAAGGCATTATATATGTTATCAATAATAGACGCCTGTATACCTTTTCTCTTGGTTTCAAAACATACTGCAAGATATGCCATTTCATATAAGCAGTAAACTATGAATCCTATAACACCTAAGAGGCAGAATATGATTATTACAGGATTCATAAACGCTTTCGCTATATATTCATTTGTAAGATAATTAATCCCTGTTATTCTCATGCACAAACGGATAACGCCCGTAATAACAGGATAAAACACTGCTAATGCAAGGAGCTTATATGCAAGTTCAAACAACAATACATGTCTTTTACTGCTTTTTAGCAGTTTCATGTTATTTCTAAGACTTTCTAACATATCTCACCCCGAAATCACCTATGGAATCTGTTAAGAAGATTACTGCAGCCTGATGCATGTTTAACTGCATCTCCCATTCTTTTGTTTAATAAACGCTTTGTAAAATGATATGAAAAATCACATACATATGACACAACAAGAACAACTGAAATCACTGTAACCGCTGACATACGCATAGAAAATACTGCCTGTTCTACAAGCCTGTTAAACACTCCGAATATAAGCACTGCCAGAAATCCCCAGCCAATTGTGCTCTGAAGGCATATTATACCCTTATAATTAAATCTAAGGTGATCATAGTTCCACCATACTTCGCCGAACAGCTTTAACATAAGCTTCGCCGTCATATACTCAAATATTGTTGCACATACAGCACCAAATATATATAATGCAATATAGTTGTTTTGTATAGGTGCAAATATATTGAAAGCTATATATGTTCCAAAACCGTATATTACACAAAATGGCAGCTTTGCAAACCCTCTGTTTTCCCAGTAGCCAAGCTGCTTTCTTATAACTATGCACTCCATTGCCCATCCAAAAAAGCTATATATAAAAAACCAGACTGCAAGCTGGTTAATATTCATTCCCCTGAAACTGAAATCCAATAATATATTACGCATAACACTCCTTAAGTTACGTTCTGTTTCATATCTCTTACAACATAATCTGCTCCATTGATATTATAATATCAATGGAGCAGTTAATTATACATTAATTCATAAGTTCATCAAGCGTTGCCCTTACTGCTTTGATAAAATCCTGTGTATTAAGTGTTACAGGATTCTCTAATGTTGTTATAAGTGCAAGATCCTTTGTCATCTTACCATCTTCTACTGTCTTGATACAAGCCTTTTCAAGTGTATCTGCAAATCTTACAAGTTCAGGAATAGAATCAAGTTCTCCTCTCTTTCTTAAAGCTCCTGTCCATGCAAATATAGTAGCTATAGGGTTAGTAGATGTTTCCTCTCCCTTAAGATGCTTATAATAATGTCTCTGTACTGTACCATGTGCAGCTTCATATTCATAGAAGCCCTTAGGTGATACAAGAACTGATGTCATCATGGATAATGAACCAAATGCTGTAGCAACCATATCTGACATAACATCGCCGTCATAATTCTTACAAGCCCAGATATATCCTCCCTCTGAACGAATAACTCTTGCTACTGCATCATCTATTAATGTATAGAAATATTCAATGCCTGCTTCCTTAAACTTATCAGCATAATCATTATCATATATTTCCTGGAATATATCCTTGAATGTATGATCATACTTCTTAGATATTGTATCCTTAGTTGCAAACCAAAGATCCTGCTTAGTTTCAAGAGCAAAGTTAAAACAGCTTCTTGCAAAGTTCTCTATAGAATCATTAAGATTGTGCATACCCTGTATGATACCAGCACCCTTGAAGTTATGTATAAGCTCTCTTGTTTCGTTACCCTGTTCGTCTGTGTATACAAGCTCAGCCTTTCCTGCTGCTGGAATCTTCATCTCTGAAGCCTTATATACATCACCATATGCATGTCTTGCTATAGTTATAGGTTTCTTCCATGTCTTAACATAAGGTTCAATACCATTAACAATGATAGGTGCCCTGAATACCGTACCATCAAGAATAGCTCTTATTGTTCCATTAGGGCTCTTATACATCTCCTTAAGGTTATATTCTTTTACTCTTGCTGCATTAGGAGTGATTGTAGCACACTTTACTGCAACACCATACTTTTTAGTAGCCTCTGCTGAATCTATAGTAACCTGGTCGTTAGTATCATTACGATGAACAAGTCCAAGATCATAATATTCTGTGTTAAGATCTACATAAGGAAGTAAAAGTTCATCCTTAATAAGTCCCCATAACACTCTTGTCATCTCATCTCCATCCATCTCTACGAGAGGTGTTGTCATTTTTATCTTTTCCATACCGCAATCCTTTCCATAATGGCAATTATGTCCAAAATATATAAAAAATCTGCCTTTAATTATAAAATATTTTCATGATTTTGTAAATGCCTCATTTCATTCTTGTTATATTACCAGCAATATCTATCTTCCATATCTGTACACAACTATCATTGCTATAATCCTTAAGACTTTTTATACTATAGCTTCCAACTGTGTCATACCATGCTTCATCTCCTGATGTACGCCGTATAAGTGTATCAAAGTACATTGTTGATGCTGCCTTTGTTATATTACTCTCAGAGTTGCTTTCAGGTATTACTTCTTCCCATATTGCATAAAACCTTGTATCTTTTTTTATTGATATTTTATCACCTGGATCATAAGTGTTTATTCCATCTGACCAGCCAGTTAACTCAAAACCAGGCTTCGTTACCTCATCTTTATCTGGCAGTGTGATTTTACTTTCTTCCCACTTCGCATAAACAGTTTCGTTACATGCATAAGGATAACTGTAAATATCGGCTTTACCTTCACTGTTATACCAGTAATCATTCACATCAGCCATTTCTTCAATATTAAGACTGATATTCCAGCTGCCATAACTATCTGGTCCATACTCTGGTCCGAAGTACCTGATTCTTATACTGTTAACCTTATTAACATAGACATCTACATAGTTATTATCATTTGAATGTGGTAAAAACCATATTTCCTCGTTATCACTGTCACCATCAAGAGTACTCCACTCAACATTAACAGAAACCTCTTCATCTGTACTGTTATAACCATCATAGTAAAAATACAAATTGCCAGTATATGGTCTTGTTAATGTTACTGTTGAAATAATAGAATTATCAGCATTAGCATCTGAATAATTATAACTTTCATTTAATATACTTCCCAGACTGACTTCATTTCTTTTTTCTTTCAACATATATCCTTTAAACTTATTAATCTGGACTATATCAGATAATAACAGTCTGTCATTATAGTTATCATCATCATAAAAAGAAGCTTTATATTTCTGTTCAGGAACCGTTATATCAGGCAGTCCTTTCCTGTAAGATACCATAACTGATTGTGTTCCCCTTGTTGTTGCATCCTCCTGTGATAATGTCAGTATGAATTTTCTTGATATATCAACATATTTTTTACAAGCCTTTGTCACTGTATATCGTAACGACGAACCATCTGCATATGTATCTGGAAACTCATATAACGTGGCATCCCACCTTGAATCCTGTTTAATATCTTCAACTCCAAAACCAAACGATGTACCACTATCTACATGCCACAGAAAGTTCTCCCAATAGCCATCAGGTGCTTTCTTTGTTGGTGTATGCCAGTATGTGCTTGAATATTCACCCCATGAACCATCCTCATTCTGATACCTCACATATATCTCCTGGTCATTCTGTATTTTTAATCTGGCTACACTTATATAACTAGTTTTTGCACCACTTACTTTATAGGCAAAGGATGTTCCATCATCAAACTGCTCTGGCATCCTGTATAGGTTTGAATTCCATTTTGAATTTCCAGTTATATTCTTAGTATCAAATGTATATGTTGAACCACATAATACATTTTCAGTTATTGCTGACGTGTCATCCCATCTTTCCCACGTACCATTCTGATTCTGATATCTTATGTATACAGTCTGCTTATATGATTTTATAACCTCTTTCTTCTTAGTATGAATATGAATGCTCCGGCTCCTATTCATAGTCCAGTAGTTATCCCATCTTTTACATGCTTCATTCCATGTGGAATCATACCATTTTATGTCACCTTCCTGTATATAATCAAGTTCATATCCATCTTTAAGATATATCCATGTAGGAACCAATGTACCTTCTTTATATGTAATAGTCTGTCCATCTGAATACCGCATATCAAGACCACTCGTGCTGTGTCCTATAACATCACTGACTCCAGCATCCCATTCGATGTTAAAGTTGCATGCCCATCCTAATGTGATAGTTAATGGTTTTCTTTCACCGGAATATTTATCTCCATCATAATTGATATTACAGCCAGCTTCAAACAGGTAACCGCCAAGCATTTCCTTAACATTGTTGTCTGGATTGTCCCAATTGTTATAGTTTTTATAGCCAGTGAAATCCACATTGAATATACAGCTTTCTTTCGAAATATTGTATACACGAAGATACGGCGTATATCCACGACAGTTCACATGTTCTGTAAATGTTCCTTCATGCGGTGCCTCATTATCACTATAAAAAGGTATATCATCAAAATATATCTGTTTATTCTTATCATTCATATATACCCATTGTAAATCAGCTGTGCCACCGGCAAAATCAACGGTTATCTGTCTTTTAAAATCATCATCTGTATAACTGCCCGCTTGATACGCATATGCCAGACCTACAAATGATAATAATAACACCAATACCGATAATATATATAATAAAGTCACTCTTTTTTTGTCCTTCATAGGACATGCTGCCATAGATACACCCCCTTTATTCCACTATTCCAAGACATGTAAACACAACGGAACCACATCTATATATACCCATAACCCCCTGAAACATAGCTGTATCTGCGTTAAACAACGGACTCCCCATTGCATCAACCAGGCAATCAAGAATTTCGGTTTTATCTGAAACTGTATAATATCCTTTATATGTATGATAACCACAATGCTCATCATACATAACCCTTGTTGTCATAACCTCTATAGGATATGGACATTCCACTGTACTTCCTGTATTAACATCCTTTCCCATCTGTGCTTCACTTGCGTTTTCACCATATTGCAGTACGCCATTAGCTATATAGATTTCATGTCCATAAGGACTATCTGTTATGGCTGGTTCCTGCTTTTCTTCTAGTTCTGGTTTATCTTCAGGCTCTGGCTTTTCTCCGGGCTCTGGCTTCTCTTCGGGCTCTGGCTTCTCTTCGGAATCTGGTTTATCTTCAGGCTCTGACTTTCCTTCTGAATCTGGCTTCCCATATTCTTCTTGTTCTTTTATATCTATATCTATTCCTGAATCTGCCTGTTCATTTGATTCTTCTGGCTCTGCAAGGTCTGATTCTATTTCTTTTTGTTCCTTAGATTCTTTTAGTTCTGCAAAATCCGATTCTGTTTCTTTTTGTTCCTTAGATTCTTTTTGTTCTGCAAAATCTGATTCCGATACTGTTGCTTTTTTTGTCTGTATCGTTTCAACTGCAGCACTATTTTTTTCTGGCACTTTGGTTTTAGCATCCGCATTCTTCTTAACAACGGCTGCAGCTGCTAATAAAGCTCCAATCGTCACTGTTATTAATATTATTTTCAATAAAATATTTCGCTTCATTCTCACTTTTTCCTTCTTTATATTTGTCTTATATTTGTCTTATATTTATCTTATATTTGTCTTATATTTTTTTAGAATAATATGCTTATGGGTACTGTCAAATATCATCGTTCGTCCACTTTGTCTTATACTTTTTATAAAATAATATGTACACAATCCTGTTATATCTAAGCATGACATGCACAACATGTCTTATATAAGCGGATTGATATTGTTAATATAATATTAAGTGTCTTGTGGAAATTAATATGAATCAATGTGACATTACGTTATATATTCACATCAGATGAATAGTTTTTATTAAGATTACCAGATTAAATATTCTTTATGCTGTCAATAATATCTATAGAGTTATTATCCTGATTTTGTCATCTTGTGTTTATATCAGGAATGTCATATGTATTCTTCCAATCAACCATCTCCTGTCTTTTTGTTACCGCGCCATAACTTTATTATTTAAACTAAACATATCATATATATACTTAATTGTCAATATCATGGGTATTATTTTTTTATTATTTATAGAACACGCAATAACGCATAATATTATTACATTTTCTTGTATTAAATACTCTGGTTTGTTATAATTACATAATTGATTTATAAGATATATGTGTCAGAATTTCCTTTTGACCCCATATCTTTATCTCACAAACAACATTTAGTTTATGAAAGGACGGTTTTGTAATATGTGCGGTTTTGCTGGATTTACAGGATACCTTGAGAATGGTAAAGATGTTCTTACTGATATGATGAATAAAATTATCCACAGAGGTCCCGACAGTGCCGGTCAGTATATAGATAACAAGGCATATATGGGCTTTAGAAGACTTTCAATCATCGACCTTGATAACGGAAGCCAGCCTATGTTTAACGAAAATAAAAAAATTGTCATCACTTTTAATGGTGAAATATATAATTACCAGGATTTAAGAAAAGAGCTTATTGAAAAGGGACACACTTTTGCAAACAACTCCGATACAGAGGTTCTTATTCATGCTTATGAAGAATATGGTGAAGATATGCTTAATAAACTTCGCGGTATGTTCGCTTTCGTTATCTGGGACAGCGAAAAAGAAACTCTTTTTGGTGCAAGAGATTTCTTTGGTATTAAGCCTTTTTACTACACAATAGTTGATGGAAATATAATATATGGTTCAGAGATTAAGAGCATACTGGCACATCCTGCTTATAAGAAGGAAGTTAACGATGTGGCTCTTGAGAATTATCTTACTTTCCAGTACTCAGTACTCCCTGAGACATTCTTTAAGGGTGTATACAAGCTTATGCCTGGACACTGCTTCACTTTCCATAACGGACAGATTAATATAAAAAGATACTGGGAACCTACTTTTGAGGCTGATGAAAACAAGTCCCTGGATGATTTTGTACAGGAGATTGATGATGCCATGCATGATTCAGTAGAACATCACAAGATTAGTGATGTTGAGGTTGGCTCATTTCTTTCCAGTGGTGTTGACTCAAGCTATGTCGCTGCCACCTTCAATGGTGATAAAACATTTACAGTTGGTTTCGACTACGAAAAATATAACGAAATAGATTATGCAAAGGCTTTATCTGAAAAGATTCAGATAGACAACTATTCAAAGCTTGTATCAAGTGAAGAATACTGGGCTGCTATCCCTAAAATCCAGTATCACATGGATGAACCTTTAGCAGATCCTGCTGCCATCGCACTTTACTTTGTAAGCCAGACTGCTGCAAAGCACGTCAAGGTTTCTATGTCTGGCGAAGGTGCTGATGAATTCTTCGGTGGATACAACATTTACAAGGAACCTCTTGATACTGCAGGTTACAGAAAGCTTCCAAAGGGTCTTCGTAAGGGACTTGCTAATGTAGCACAGGCTATTCCATTTAAATTTAAAGGTAAGAATTTCCTCATAAGAGGCAGCAAGGATATTGAGGAGCGTTTCATCGGTAACGCATTTATGTTTAATGAAAAAGAACGCGCAAAGATATTAAAGAATCCTACTGGAAAGTACGACCATAAAGAGCTTACAAAGCCTTTCTATGACAAGGTTAAGGATAAGGATGATGTTACGAAAATGCAGTACATTGATATCAACTTCTGGCTTATTGGTGATATTCTGCTTAAGGCCGACAAGATGAGCATGGCACACAGCCTTGAAGTACGTGTTCCTTTCCTTGACAGAGAGGTATTCGATGTAGCAAGGACTATACCTACTAAGTATAAAGTAAACAAGTCCAACACAAAATATGCTATGCGTATGGCTGCTCATAAGTATCTTCCAGATATGGTAGCTGAAAAGAAGAAGCTTGGATTCCCTGTACCTATAAGAATCTGGCTCAAGGATGACAAGTATTACAATATGATAAAGAAAGCCTTCACAAGCGAAGCTGCAGAAAAATACTTTAACACTAAGGAGCTTGTTAAGTACCTTGATGACCACAAAGAGGGAAAAGCCGATAATTCAAGAAAGATATGGACAGTATATATGTTCCTTGTATGGTATAACGATTTCTTTGGTGATTCTGAATATGCAGCATAGAAATATTGTTGTTTAATTGAATATTAGTTGGTGACGAACGGACGACAAATATAAGCTACAGGCAGTCCTGCACACTATGTTCAATGCCAGAAGCTTTGATTGGATATTTCTAAGTCTTTCCATATAAACTATGATAACTGACGCTACCGCTCAGACGCGCCGTCCATGGCGCGGCTTCGCTGCTTCGTACATCCGTGTACGAAGCTAGCTGGTTGACTAAGGGAAAGACTAAGAACTATCACAATCAAACTTCAAGTGCATTTCGCATAGTATGCAGGACTGCCTGTAGCTTATATTTGTCTGTGCTACGGCATAATGTAATACTGAATATTCAATTAAATCAAAGTCAGACAGCATATATGAGGAAAGCAGGTGCGCATACATCATAAGATGCACTTGAAGTCCAATTGTGATAGTTCTTAGACTTTTCCTTAACTACCCAGCTATCCACAGACACGGATGTCTGTGGAAGTTCGATATGGGACACGGATGTCCCGTATCGAACGGTAGCGGAAACTACCATTACGTATATGAAAAGTCTTAGAAATATCCGATTGGAGCTTCTGGCATCGTTGATGTATGCACACCTGCTTTCCTAATATATGCTGTCGTCCGTATATTAATAATATGTGCTAAACAACAACATTTTAAAGATACTTCTTAAGTATATCAGCCTTATCTGTCTGCTCCCATGGGAGGTTAAGGTCTGTACGTCCAAAATGTCCATAGCTTGCTGTCTGCTTATAGATTGGTCTTCTTAAATTAAGCATATTTATAATTCCATTTGGTCTTAAATCAAAGTTTTCTCTGATTATTTCAACAATCTTTTCATCGCTTAACTTACCTGTTCCAAATGTATCTACACAGATTGATGTTGGATGTGCAACACCGATTGCATATGAGAGCTGGATTTCGCATCTGTCTGCGATACCTGCTGCAACTATATTCTTAGCTACATAACGTGCTGCATAAGCTGCTGAACGGTCTACCTTTGTGCAATCCTTACCAGAAAATGCTCCACCACCATGTCTTGCTGCTCCACCATAAGTATCTACAATAATCTTTCTACCTGTAAGGCCTGAATCTCCGTTAGGACCACCTATAACAAAACGGCCTGTTGGGTTGATAAATATCTTAGTATCAGCATCTACCATAGCTGGGTCAACAATTGCATCTATAACGTACTTCTTGATATCTTCATGAATCTGTTCCTGTGATACTTCTGGTGCATGCTGTGAAGATACAACAATTGCATCAAGACGTATAGGCTTGTTGTTTTCATCATATTCAACTGTTACCTGTGTCTTGCCATCTGGTCTTAAGTAGCTTAATGTGCCATCCTTACGAACCTTTGTAAGCTGCTTTGAAAGCTTCTGTGCAAGTGCTGCTGAATATGGCATATATTCTTCTGTTTCATTTGTAGCATAACCAAACATCATACCCTGGTCGCCAGCTCCAAGGTCTTCATCATCCTTATCAACACCTTCCTTTGCTTCAAGAGCCTTATCAACTCCCATAGCTATATCTGCGGACTGCTTATCAAGTGCAACCATAACTGCACATGTGTTACCATCAAAGCCCTTTTCTGAGCTGTCATAACCTATCTCTACAACTGTATCACGTACAATTTGTGGGATATCTATAGAAGCCTTAGTTGTGATTTCACCCATAACCATAACAAAACCTGTATTAGTAAGTGTTTCACATGCCACTCTTGAATATGGATCCTGCTCATAAAGTGCATCAAGCACTGCATCTGATATCTGATCACAGATTTTATCTGGATGTCCTTCTGTTACTGACTCTGATGTAAATAATCTTTTTTCCATCGTACTAATCTTTCTCCTTCTAAAATAAACTTCCTTGTTATTAAGTATCTCCGATTATGCCTTGTACAGCCTGGCTTAAAGCATAATTCGACATGCTTATATCCTAATTTCGTATGGATGCATACTTATACTTTAAATTGTATGTCTTTAAATTGTACGTTCATTTTTACATACATAACATACATATCTGATATATCTATGCATAGAAAAAGGTCCCTTAAAGGGACCCGAAATCTGCTTCGAAATCCTCTCATTGTTCGAATAATCTCGCTCAGGTTGGCACCTTCCTTATGCTGTTCAAATGCAAGGGGTTGCCGGGCTTCTCAGATCCTATGTATCTCCACCGCTCTAAATAAGGGATATAATCATATATTTAATTATGATTACATTATGATGCACGCACCATCTGTAATCCATAAAAATATTACACAATATATTGTTACACGTCAAGTACAATTGACTTTTTATACTATTAAATTTATAATTATTTCATATTTAAAATGTAGGTTTATAAAGTATTTTGTGCTCATATATGGGCGAATTCAGGGTCTTTTCCAACCTATGAGTGCGCTCATGTAAATTCAGACCTTTTGACCCTGGTATCATATGATATATACAAACAGTTCTATTACATTTGAAATTTAAGGAGAATGTTATATATGAATGACAATACTATATTTATATTTGATGCACATGCCGGAATGAAGCTTTCACGTGATATTATATTAAGCGATGGCTCTTTGCTTGCGCCTAAAGATACTGTTCTTACGCCTTCGCTTATCGCTAAAATTTCAAGTCTGCATGTTCTTGAAATAAACATTTATAATGAGGATGAAGACTCTGCATCACAGGCTGAAAGAAATGCTGCTTTAGCCAGAACTGATGCTGACAATATCAACTATTATGAGCGTGTCCGTAACTCTGATGAATTCAAGCATTTTGAATCAGAATATAATGTTAATGTAGATTCCGTAAAAGATAATCTCAACTCATTCATTACTGCCGAAAACAATATAGACACAGACACCATGGTATCTGAAACTATGAATATTATGTCTGAAGCGCGTAATTCGCTTCAGATGTTTGATATGCTGCATGCCATGCGAAACAAGGATGACATTACTTTCGTTCATTCTGTCAATGTTGCACTTATCGCATCTATTATAGGCAAATGGCTCAACTTTAATGATGAACAGATTAAAACACTTACTCTTGCAGGTCTCTTACATGATATTGGCAAGCTGCTTGTACCTGATAATATACTAAATAAACCAGGTACATTGACTGACAATGAATATGAAATAATGAAGCATCATGTTAATCTTGGATATGAACAGATAAAAGACAAAAAGCTTCCTCTCCCTGTTAAAGAAGCTATACTGCTGCATCATGAAAAATGTGACGGAAGCGGATATCCATTTGGTCTTAAAAGCCCTGATATCCCAGCTGTTGCCAAGATTATCACTATCGCAGATGTATATGATGCCATGACTGCATCACGTATATATCGTGCACCTATATGTCCTTTTGAAGTTGTTAAAATGATGTATCAGGATGCATTTACCAAGTTTGATCCTATATATGCTATTCCATTTCTTAAAAATGTAGTTGCTTCATACATTGGAACAAACGTAAAGCTTTCAGATGGACGTACTGGCAAGGTAGTTCTTATAAATGACAACGCTCTTGACAAACCTATCGTACAGTGTGGAAATGATTATGTAAATCTTTCTAAAAACAGCGGATTAAGTATTGTTTCGCTGATGTAATTATATTATACAGGTGTCAGCAGGTCCAATACGGCTGCATTAGTGCAAATGGGAATTGTGGACCTGTTGACACGCAAAATACTGAAGTTTCTTATTATTGTTTCTTGATGTATTGTTAATTTTTACTTTGTTTTTATTAATTCTTGGTGTGTTCTTAATCTTACTTTATTTCTCAGTTTTTATATTAAATGCCTTTATCCCCGGATACACTGCTGAACTTCCAAGCTCATCTTCTATACGCAGTAATCTGTTATATTTTGCTATTCTCTCACCTCTTGATGGTGCCCCGGTTTTTATCTGTCCCATATTCAAAGCAACCGCCATGTCCGCAATCGTCGTATCTTCTGTTTCACCTGAACGATGGCTTGATATAGCAGTATATCCAGCTTTATGCGCCATCTTAACTGCCTCTATTGTTTCTGACAACGTTCCTATCTGATTGAATTTTATAAGAATTGAATTCGCACAGCCTGAAGCTATACCTTTTTTTAATCTTTCTGTATTAGTAACAAATAAATCATCCCCCACAAGCTGTACACGATTGCCCAGTTTATCAGTTATATCTCTCCATCCGTCCCAATCTTCTTCGTTAAGCGGGTCTTCTATTGATATCACTGGGAATTTGTCGATAATTTTAGAGTAATAATCGACAAGTTGTTTGCTATCCCGCTTAATTGCAAGCATTTCATTGTTTGCATCAAGTAAATCATAAGTCATTTTTTGTTGTTTCATGTCTACATTTTCATAAACTTTTGATTGTCTTGTTGCATATTCTCTTGGGAACTCATACAATCCGCTTTCAGTATTGTATAATTCGGAAGCTGCGGCATCCATCGCGAAATAAATGTCTTCGCCTGGCTTATATCCTGCTGTAATCACCGCCTCCATAAGAAGTTCAAACACTTCAAATGCATCAGCCACATCTGGTGCAAAACCTCCCTCATCACCAACAGTAACTGCGAATCCTTTCTTAGTAAGTATTTCCTTTAATGAATGAAACACCTCTGTTCCCATACGAAGTGCCTCTCGAAAACTTGATGCACCCGCCGGAACTATCATATACTCCTGAAAATCACTTCCAACTGCGTGCCTACCCCCATTTATAATATTCATCATAGGAACTGGAAGTGTCGTAGCCACATTTCCACCTATAAACCTGTACAATGGCATATGAAATGATGCCGCCGCTGCCCTGGCGCATGCTATTGATACTGCAAGAATTGAATTAGCACCTAATCTGGACTTATCTTTAGTTCCATCTTCTTTTATCATAGCTTTATCTATTGCATATACATTAGATGCATCCATTGCAAGTACTGTATTGTTAAGTTCAACATTTATATGTTTTACAGCCTTAAGCGTACCTTTTCCAAAATATCTTTTCTGATCCATATCTCTTAGTTCAACAGCCTCAAAAGCACCTGTTGACGCTCCACTTGGAACCATACCATGTCCAACAGTTCCATCGTTAAGCAAAACCTGCGCCTCTACTGTGGGATTGCCTCTTGAGTCCAGTATTTCCCTTCCAATAACCTTCTTTATTTCAAGCTTTCTATGTCTATGCCCCATCATCTTCAAGGTACTATTGTTAACTTCATCTGGTGGAATATGGGGATTATCAAGACAGCCTGCTTCTATCCCATCACTGCACTCATAAGCTTCAGGTGAACAATATCTTTCTGCCATAGGCTCATTCATAGGAACACCACCGGCAAAGTCAGATTGTGTGTATACTGTACTGCTCTGCTGGCTATCCTTATTATCAGAATTTCTTGTTAAATCAGATTGCATTAGTGTATTCCTCCTGTCAATTATTTGCTTTATATGGTCACTGCCTTTATACAGCTTCTGCTTTATATAACCACTGCTTTTATATTGCTTCTGCTTTATATAATCACTGCTTTTATATTGCTTCTG
>OGHO01000896.1_pt1 | contig 32905 bp, 67 predicted proteins | sample 1571421 | NCBI WGS metagenome assembly OGHO01 (sample SAMEA2581937, study PRJEB24529) | metagenome | biome: Human gut stool | place: China | collected 2011
GAAGCGGGGAAAATTACAAAGAACAAAAGGTCCACCTAATTTTTCACGTGAGCCAATAAATGCTCTAATTGTTGAAACTTCTCGTTTCGGATTATCTAATGAAAAACTAACTTCTAGCATAGAAAAATGTGTTGGAACAAACGTTGGAACAAATGTTGGACTTTTTAATGAAATAAACAAGGGAAAACCGTTTCATGAAAACCAAAAAAACCGCTGCATTGCAACGGTTTCAACTATACTGTTTCATAATTTGTACCCAGAACAAGACTATATAAGTTGACCGCATATTATCAACATCATTATTTTATGACCAAAAAGAAAATATTCTGATCAGAAATTTTGATATTTGCCCGCATTTGGTCACATTTGTGTTCCTAAAAACGTTCCTTTTAATATTTATCCTCATGGGTGTTTCATTTTCATTAGCAAACAAAAATAAAGAAATTTCTTCAATCGACATACTCGTTCGATTTAAAGGTGAAAGATATAAACGAAGTTCAGGAGAATCCGTTAACCCGGCTTACTGGCTTGGCAATGGAAAGAATTGTAGCGAGAAAAGAGAATATCCTCACGGGAAGGCCGTGAATGCAAGATTGAAGGAAATTAAAAAAAATTGCGACGCTGCTTGCGATAATTTCACGAAAAAAAACGAGATCCCTGATGATGTAGATTTCTGGAAAGCCGTGGATATCCTAGAAAATAAAAGCAAAGGTGTCGAAATAGATGAAGAAGAAAAAAAAGAAGAAGTGCTTTTCGTGAACTTCATGCAAACATTTATAGACCGGTACGCTGACGAGTATTCAGAAGACACGATCAAGCAATATAAAACAGCAAAGAAGAAGATACTCATATACGAGGAAAAACACAACGTGAAATTAAGATTCGAAGATATAGATATCGATTTTTACAACACGCTAAAAAAAGACATGAACGAGAAAGGATACTCGAAAAATTATTTTGCCTCTATCGTCAAATGCGTTAAAGCTGTATTCAACGAAGCAAAAGATATTGATAAACTGCATGATCTGGAAACAGTTAACAATAAGAAATTCGTGGTTGCATGGGAAACGGCCGATTCCATCTATCTTAATGATGACGAATTACGAAAAATTCATGAATTACAGATAACGGAAAAATTGCTGAGAAAATATTTCCCTGATTTAAGCAAAAGCAACTTGCAAAACAAACTAGAGTCTTGTATCATTGTCAAGAATAAATTTTTAACCGGGTGTTGCACCGCGTTAAGAGTGGGTGACTTCAACAAATTAAACAAGGTTAATATCGGCAAAGATTTTATTAAAATAGCAACAAGGAAGACCGAAGCCCCGGTTATAATTCCTATTTTACCCATGCTCAGAGAGATTATAGATTCAGGTTTTGATATCACTACACGAATCAGCGATCAAAAAATCAACGATCAAATCAAGGATATATGTATGATGACAGGAATTGATGAACTTGTCGAGATCACAAAGAGTCAAGGAGGAAAGAAAAAACGAATGACATTCAAAAAATACGAGATTGTAACCACTCACACGGCGAGAAGATCGGGGGCCACGAATCTATATAAAGCAGGGATTCCAGCTATATCAATAATGAAGATAACGGGACACAAGACAGAACAAGCGTTTATGAAATATATAAAGATAACAGCAGAAGAAAACGCAGAGATGCTGGCAAATCACCCTTATTTCAAGAAACAAGATTGTAACCAAAAAGACAATTAAAACTTACAATTTGTAACCAATTCCCCTTATACAATCTATAAGCAAAAACGGGAATTTGAATTATAAATTGTAAGTTTCATACATTCAAGAAATCGGCCTGTATACAGACATTACAACCCTGTACATATTTAATATGTCTCCTTTCCGGACTGATACAGTTTGCTCGTTATTATCCGAGGTGAAAACGATAATATCCTCCCCGGCCCCGTTTGTCTTGATTCGTTTAATCGAGACTATCCCACCGTAAACAACAAGCACGACACCGGTAACGTAATTAATGTCTTCCTCGCGTACCGGCATGCAAAGTAACTTCTCTCCAGGTAATATGGTTGGAGCCATTCTCTCGTCACCGGATTCAACCACGATCGCACTTTTATAATCTATGTCATCATCCCTCACGATTATCGCCTTTTCCTTGATTCTCTCGCCCCTGACGAAAGCTTGCCGGAAATTAAACTGTAAAAAAGGCAACACCACGTTAGGAGATACCCGAACGTCCACGACCGCCACTTCCGAATTTTCCCGATATTTTTTGAACTGCAAATAAGTTTCTTGGTCGATAGGCTCCCCTATCCCTGTTTGCAACCAATTCACGTTCACACCCATTTTTGAAAGCACATCGTGATATTTATTTGGGATATCCCTATTCTTCTCGTAAAAAGAATAAGTACTTTGCGTTACCCCCATGTGAAAGGCCATTTCAGACTGGGTTAACTCCATTAATTTACGGATCTGCTGTATACGTTCAGATTGTGACATAGTATTATATTTGCATCCCTCTTTGTAATTTTACAACATTAAATATTTGACGAACATCCGCAAGGTCTATAACTCGATCCGGGTACAATGGATTAAGAGAATGAAGAGTTAACTTGTGATTCTCCACGTCATGATCAATAACTCTTTTAATAAGTATACCTTCTTTATGAACAATAACGAAATCCCACTTCCTCATGTGTAGTTTTGTCTGGCACCATAAATCTTGGGGCACCTCTCTACACAATAATATATCTCCCTCTATATATCTTCCGGTATCATCTGTCATTGAATCCCCGCGCATCTCGAAAGCAACATATCTACCACGAGCTTCATGGTCCACCACGAAAGGAATACGAGGCAATTGAGCAACATAAGTTTCATCTTGGTACCCGCACAAATAACCACCGTAAGCGTATTGACCAACAAGGGGAACATTCATCACAAGGAAATCACCATAGGATACTTCATTTTCTTGCCTATGAGTATACATATCCCCCTCTCCTGTCAATAACCATTGTTTATTAACCCCAAAAGCTAACACTATTTTATTTATCACCCCCTCTCCACATGGGTAATTACCATTAGTTATTTTCGAAAAATTAGATCGAGCGATTCCCGCTTTGTCTGCAAACTTTCCTTTAGACAAACCGCTATCATCAACTAATTTATTAATATTCAATATAATAATATTACTTGACGAATTAACTTCTTTAGGTTCTCCTGTAAACATATCCCCATCTCCATTAACCAGCCAATCTATATTTACATTATATTTTTCAGATAGCAACATTTTAACATGATTAGATAATCCGCTCTTACCTCTCTCCAAGTCAGAATAACTACCTTGTTTTAAACCTAATGATTCAGCGAAATCAATTTGATTCATGCCTAGATGTTTCCTTAGTTGCCTTAAGCGATCTCCCATCTCCATATTTAGAATCATTTTAAAATACAGATAGTCTATAAAATAATCACTCTTTTGTTTTTATTTTAAATATAGACATTCTATATTTGCATTGTATAATTAATCAAAACAACGACACAAATGTACAAAGAAAATGATGAATCGGCAATAGCAAAAAGATACTACTCTTTTTCAATGGCTTATTCTGCGTTATCACCCAAGGTGCAAAATAAAGTCAGAAAAGAGATTTCTGAATTACTTGGGATAACAGAAAGATCTTTTAGGCTAAAGATGTGCGGGAATATAGGTTGCACAACGGAGCAAGTTTCTATTATTAGGGAAGTATTTAGAAAATATGGCTTAGAAAAAATATTTAACTATGAATACATTAACCAATAGAGAAATCGAGATCGCTGAATATATAGCGTGGGGAGCGTCCGTGGACGAGGCTGCCGATAAATTAGGGAGAAGCCCTTACACGGTAAAAAACACCCTGCGAAATATATACGCCAAACTCCATTTCAATAAATCAACGGAACTCGCCGCTTACATGTTCGTGAAACACCCGGAACGCATGACTATCGAGAATGACAAGATTGGAAACGTGAAGAGAGCGGTAAGTGCCATGACGATGATAGCGTTAATTGTTATACAACTATTCATGCAACCATCCGACATGCTTAGAGCTAGAAGAATCCGGGTAAGAACGGCAAGAAGAATCGAGTACATTGAAGAATAAAAGATAACGCCATGCAAATAACGATTGATGATGAAGTTTTCAAGAAAGATGGATTCGTGAACGCCAAGAAATTCATCAATATTCCTGTTAGTTACAGGTTTGTAGGCCGTCTATGGGGAGTATCTCACAACACGGTAATCGCTTACGCTGAACAAGGTCTTATCAAGAGAGACGCTAATAACATGATTAGCCTTGCCGATGCGTTAACCATTGATTTCAATGAACTAAGACAGAAATACTTAAGAGAAAGATGAAGACACTGACGACCCTTTTATCCGCGTTGATCCTTTTTGCCTTGTACGGTGCTTTAACCACGGCCCCGCATCAATGGGTAATAGTTTGTATTGGCTTGGTGGTAGTGATCCCGGCGTGGGGGAACGTGTACAGGAACTCTAAAAAGAAGAGCAATGAGCTTGTATAACGCCCCTTTCGGATCGGAGGATCACCCTTACTGCGCTTGGCGTGGTAATTCCGGGGTGAGTGATGAACCTTTTCTATACGATTGCAAGGTTTGCGGGGATACGGTCGGTGATGAAGATTGCAAGCTGGTAAAAGGAGAGATCGTTTGCAACGAGTGCATCAAGTGGTACGGGATGGACGAGATAGAAAAGATAATTGACTGGAGCAACCAGAGAACATTTTCTGACAAATAGTGACTTATAGATCAGCCCGGACAAAGTAGCGATACTCGAATGGGCGAAAATTTGGAAATACTTAAAAATTAATACATGAAAAGAAGTGATTTCACATTTTTAGACGGTTTTAGCGGGATACAAGCAAAGATTGCGAGAGAGAATGGAGACCCGCAAATGAAATTTGACTGGGATAAAGCGGCAGAAATCATCAAAGAACGATTTTCAAATCATCCTGATTTAATCGCCGAGGCTGGACTACAAAGGGATTGGAATTACACCGGGGGCGCGATTTTTAAAGATGGCAAGCCCACTAACGATGAATATACTTATCTCTCTTCAAACTGGGCAAAGCCTACTTTGATACTTTCTTACGACGGGAAAGAACAAGAAGAAATTGAATGCTTCACGACAGACGAGGAGTCTCGATTTAACGAGGATAGTAAATGGGATGAGTATTCATTAAAAATATTGGGTATTACACTTAAAGACTAAAGACATGAACAAGGAAGGTAAAGAATCCACAGTTGTGAATAATGATTTTGAACAATTTTACAATGAAGAGTTAAAAAGACAAGAGCGAAGAGAAGCAGAGTTAATTAAAGACATGGAAAATTACAGAGAATGGTATCATCAAGCTGTAACCGAAAAAATGGAACTCAATGCCAAAATAGAGATGCTCGAAAAAGTTGTTAAGTCGCAAGCCGCTTACATCGCCTCTACAGAAAAATAGGTTTTATGTACTGGTAATTAAAAACAGCCGGGTGAAAGGCCAGGCAACACGGGAGCCAACAGCTTGGAGAAGCAAATCACAAACACGTTTTCGCGCACTAGAGGGTTCGATCCCCTCGGCTCCGCTAAAAAAAGAAACCGCCTACTTTGAAATCAGCGGTTCGGTTCTTTGAAATAATTAGGGGTCTCTTTAACTATCGGGATGATGGTAATAGAGAATCGTCAAAATATACAGTTAACGACGGGTTGTGATGGTGACATCAATTATCCCGTTTAGTGATTAACCAGTTTAATCCCCCGGTCGATTCAGTCGTGCGCTTCGATGCGAGCCGGGGACAAATTTAATTACAAATATACGTATAACTTTTAAATCGAGCAAATTATGGCTATTATCAGGAAATCGGACGTGTTCCCGAAACGTCCAGTGATTATTGTTATTTACGGGACTCCCGGTGTGGGAAAGACTTCTTTATTCAACACGAGTAAAAACCCGATATTGTTAGATTGCGACCGTGGGGCTGACCGTTCGGTGAATCGCCAAGACACTATCGTTGCTACCAACTGGAAAGAGGTGTTACAAGACGAGGGAGAAATAAAGAACTACGACACGTTAGGAATTGATACTGCAAAATCGGTCTTGGATGACTTTCTCATGACTCACGTTATCGAGCAAGACTACAAGATGAAGGCGAACAAGCTGAAAGCTTACGGTGCCATCGGTGACGAGTTCAAGTTATTCGTGAACAAGAGAAGGAACGAGGGGATTGACATAGTTGTTATCGCTCACGCCAAGGAAGAGAAAGACGGTGATGTTATCAGGTTATCCCCGGACGTGACCGGACAATCTAAAGACTTGTTGCTGCGCATCGCCGATCAAGTCGGGTTCTTGACGATGGTGAACAACAAGCGAACCTTGACATTCGAACCCACGGACAAAACAATCGGCAAGAACGTGGCTAAACTGCCAACGCTAGAGATTCCAGACGAGAACGACCCGGCATTCTTGACGTTCATGGCTGACATCATCGAGAAAGTGAAGGAGAGCATACAGAAACAATCGGAGGCTCAAAAAGAGGCTCTTGAAAAAGTTAGAGAGTTGACATCAGCCATAGAAACGATGGAAACACCGGAACAGGCGATGGAAATATCTGGCGAGATCATGAACTTGACCAAGATGCAACAAGCGGGGTTAAGAAAGATGTTCTCGGAGAAGACCAAGTCAATCGGGATTAAATACAACCCGGATACCAAAACTTTCGAGAGATGTACACAGTCCGCGTGACCCAGCTTGAAAAGTTCAGGAGGTACATGGATTCGGTATCTCCTTTTGACACGGAACAGAGCGTGATAGACACGTTGTCCGGGGAGTTCAAGGGTAACGAGTACACTTGGATAGGAACGGCGTTTCACAAGATCGTGGAGGAAGGTGAAAAAGCGTGGGAGAACGGGATAGTGAGAACGGGTGGCGGGGATGTCAAGATGAACGAGAGCCAGAAGAACGTCGCCATGGCGTACCGGAACTCCATGCCGGAGGCGTTTCACGAGACACGTTTAAACAAGGTGTTTCAAACGAGATTCGGGGAGGTGAACATTAGCGGGTGCGCTGACATCATTCACGGCAACGTGATTCACGACATCAAGACCAAGTACTCGTCCCCGAACCAGCAAGAATACATCGATAGTTGTCAATGGAGGTTCTACCTTGAAATATTCGACGCTAACCAGTTCGTGTTTGACCTTTTTCATTTCATGAATTACAAGAAAGAGGTAAACGGGTTCGATGTTAGTGGCTTGCAACTGAAAGTTATCGAGCCAATACCCTGCTTAAGATACGAGAAGATGGAAACGGATAACAGGATATTGCTTGAAGACTTCATGGACTGGATAAACACTAAACAATTATATCATCTTTTAAACTTCGAACAAAATGGCTAACACTATAACGGGTAAGATACATAAGATATACCCAACAGAAAGAAAGGAAATTAACGGTAAAGTTTACCACGAGAGAATATTGGTTATCGATAACACTAGATACGACCAGTACACGGGAGAACCGGGTTTCTCCTCTTTCCCATCGTTCTCGATCAACGGTGACGAGAAATGCCGGGAGCTTGATTCTTTCGCCGAGGGCGAGGTGGTGACGGTTTCTTTTGACATTCAAGGCTTGAAATACAATGACAAGAACACGGGAGAGGAAAAATACTTCAACAAGGTACGTGCTTACAAGATCGAGAGGGTTGAAAGGTACAACAAGGGTAATAATCAAACCACAGTTACCGAGAAAACGGGGGTGGATAACCATTCCCAAGAAGAAAAGGACGATTTCCCCTTCTAATCGATGGTTTACGATTTAAGCAAAGAACTAGACAAGAAGAGAGCCGCCGAGCGGTTTCAATTCTTGTTAAACAAGGGCGTGAAAATCGAGTTAACCGAACGCAAGAAGAAAAGGACGATCCAGCAAAACGCTTACTTGCACGCCTTGATCGGTTACTTCGCTATAGAGACGGGCAACACTATGGAATGGGTGAAACAAAAGTACTTCAAGTTGCTTTGCAACAAGGAATTGTTCGTTAGAGAGAAAGAAGATGAATTTCTGGGTCACGTGAAGTACTCTCGTAGCAGTGCAGACCTTGACACCGGGGAGATGACTCTAGCGATAGAGAGGTTCCGGGACTGGGCAAGCCAAGAGGCTGGAATCTATTTACCGGAACCACACGAAACCGAGATGCTGGAACAAATAGAGATCGAGATAAAGAAACACGAACGTTACTTATGAAATCCATCCCCAACACCCTACACGCCGACTTGATCAAGTTCCTTGAATCGTTACCCGATCACGTGACGGGGGTATCTGTTCGGGATCTTGAGTTCAAGAGGAAGGCGGCAATGTACATTAAACGGTTAAACAAGTGTAAAACGGTTAAAAACAAGTAATCATGCCATATCTAGCAATATCTCACACCGGGGCTGAAATCATATTCAGGAACAAGCCCAAGTTAAAAGACAATGAATTCTTATCGTATTCCGGTGAAGCGATAAAATTACCCGATGGTTCTATCAAGAAGTTAACCGGGAAAGAATTGAAATTCGGTGATGAACCCTTAGAACTAACTAGCGATGAAAGTACAGCTAATAAACCTCGGCCGCAACAAGGTGAACGAGATAGTTTACCCGGCTGACATGAAAGCGTTACAGCGAGAGATTAACAGGCACGTGTTAACGACTTGCTGGACGCTTGAACAATCTCCTAAAGAAGAGAATGAATATTACGTGGTGCGAGGCATGGACGTGATTGGAACGATTAAAATATTAAAACAATAAAATTATGACATGAAAGAAGTATGGAAAGATATTGTTGGATACGAGGGATTATATCAAGTATCTAATTACGGGAAAGTACGTTCTATTCAAAGAATAATTACATATAATGGAGTCGGTAAAGGAGGAGGTAAGCGTTTATATCCATCCATAGAACTAAAACCATGTTTAAATAGTGTTGGTTATTATCAAGTATCATTATCTGTAAATAATAAAAGAAAAAGATATATGGTACATAGATTAGTTGCGGAAGCTTTTTGCTTTCATCCTATCAATAAAGATTGTGTTAACCATATTGATGGAGATTATCTAAATAATAAATGCGACAATCTTGAATGGGTTTCCACTAAAGAAAATGTTAGACACGCCATATTAAATGGCTTGCATAAGATTTATGGTGAAGATAGTCATTTAGCTAAATTTACTAATATACAGGCTGATATTATTAGAAAAATTAGACATAAAGGTATTACTACAAAAGAGTTAACAATTCTTTTAGGTGTAAGTAAATATTGTATTAATAATATTTATAAAGGAGTTTCATATAATAAAAACAATAAAATAAAATCATACAAATGAACGCATTTTTTGAAGTGTCTATTCGATGCAGTGAAATTACTGAAGAAGGTAAAGTTAAAAAGCATCGTAAGAAATATTTATTAGACTCGGTATCGTTTTCAGAGGCAGAGGCAAGGATCATAGAGGAGTTAAAAGAGATGATTCAAGGAGACTTTTGCATTGAAGCGATAAAGAAATCCAACATTACCGAATTGGTGGATTCGAATGATGCCAATGACGATAAATGGTTCAAGGCTAAAGTGGCAATCATTGATTGCGATAGTATCTCCGGCAAGGAAAAGAGAGCGAACCAGTACTTTCTCGTTGCCGGTTCCGACGTTGACAAGTCGTTGGAAAATTTACAAAAATCGTTATCCACTTACGTTGTCCCGTTCGAGATCGTGCAAGTTGGTGATTCAAATATAATGGATGTATTCCCTTATTTCGAGGATAAACAAGAATAAAAACACGGCCCGGTTTTCCCGGGCACTTGGAGAAGAGGCAAAATAGGAAATGCTGTGAAAGATTGTGTATGGGGATTATGCACCCGGTATTCCTACGCATAAGACTTAGCGATTCAGTATCAAACGGAAAGCACAACAAAATCGCCATCTCGGTTCGAGTCCGAGCTTCTCCCCTAATCAAAAAAATATACTATGAGATGGGCATTAAGAAATCAAGAAAAAATTAAAGCGTACTTCGAAGAAGACGGGGATAAAATTCTTAAAAGGATCAAGGATAGCTTGGATAAAGAATTTTCCACGTATCCAGATGTTGAACCACATATAGAAGTGGTGGAGGGTGAGCCTTACCCGATTTTAAACGTTGATGATGCCGGGCATTCTTTTAACACGATTGATTTCTACGTGATTAAAAAACAATACGACGTTTACACTTTAGCTTTTAAAGAATTCATTGGATAATATGTGGTACAAGAAGAAAAAGAAGAAAGAAAGTTTGTTCCTTTCAGACAAGATAGTTAAGGTGACGAAGAAGCCTGATTTAAAAGCGAAGCTTGACAAGATATTTTCTGAATATATCCGGTTGAGAGATGCCGATAATAACGGGATGGTAAGATGTATCTCCTGCATGAAAATTGACCACTGGAAAAACGTTGATTGTGGTCACTTTGTAAACAGGGGGCACATGAGTACAAGGTACAATGAAAAGAATTGTAACGCCCAATGCCGAAAATGCAACAGGTTCGATGAAGGGAATAGCATCGGTTATTCCAGAGGATTAATCAAGAAATACGGTCCGGGAGTGATTGACGAACTTGAAGTATTAAAGCATCAAGAATCTCACCTATCTGACTTCGATTACGAGGTATTGATAAAGCACTACCAAAAAGAGGTAAAGAGATTAAAGGAGGAGAAAGGGTTATGAAACGCCCATGCAAACCACCACCTCCCTCTCCTTTATCCCCTCGGCCGGAGTTGTCCGATTGCTTGACTTGTATTCACCACTCTATTTGGAAATACAACCTGATCGAGTGTAAATACAGGATATGCCCGCAGCCGAATTGCAAGGATAATAACATTACATGTATAAACCATAAAAAATAAACAACGATGGAACTACAAGACGAAGTAACCGTGACCCTAACGAAAAGAGGGGCAAGAAAGCTCAACGATAGAAACAAGGAGCTTAATAACAAATGCACGATAAATATAGATCTTCTGAAAACAGATTACAAGGAAGGAGACTTGTTGACAAGTAAACTTCACGAGATAATTGACATTTTCGATGGAGAATTTGGCATCGATTACACCTTTTGTTTCAAGAATATCGTGCCGGCAGAACACCCAAAGGATATATTTAAAAGTGGGACTTGTAAAGGAAGAATTGAAATGAAGCAACCTGATGAATCATCACGCATTGCTTTAGACAAGATGATAATTCGCAAGTTCCTTGAAGGCTTTGATTGTGGGATTTTTAACGATGTGATGGTCATGGGTCCTGTTACCATACGTTCCACCGGGAAAGCGTCAAGAAAAGAGAAAGATGAATTCGTCAGCATGACGGTTTACGAGATGCTGGCCAACGCTTTCGATGCTGCAATGGACGAGATCACGAGATTAAGGGCCAAGCTAGCTAGAATTCAGGAAGTGATAAATGAACAATGATGAGCAAGAGTTATAAAACAGTCATCGACCGGATCATGGTTAATAACAGGTGGAAGCGTCCTAGTTTTAGTAGACCAGATGACTGGACGATAATAGGCATCCGGCAAAAATGGTACTCTCCTATCGATTACGAAATTAGATTTTGTCTTTTCGGTTACGATATTATAGTGAGGTTGAAGAAAGAATTTTTAAACAGGTAATACATGAAAGAATCTATCGAAAGACGAATCTACCGTGAGAAGTGCAAGCATTTCCTACCCGGTAATGAATTATGTTGCATGAAGAGCGGTGGTTCCAACGGGTATCACTTGTCTATCGGGTGTAACGGCAAATGCCCCCGGATGAAAAGGTATGATAAAAAGCGATATACAATAAAAATAAACGATATGAATAATGGCTATAAAACAAGAACGAAAAACAGAAATAAAAAATCTCATATACGAGAGAGCTTACGAGATTGAACAGAAACTATCAGAAGATAACTTTTTATTAGCGAAATTATTAGGTGTGGGGAAGGAAGATGTGACTAATGTTGCTTTAAAAGTAGCAATAAAAGAGTTAAGAGTAAAAATTGAAAACATAAAATAGTTGAAGAATTGATGGAGTTTATAGAGAATAAGAAAAGAGAATTGTGATTATGGACACGATAACGGAACAAAGCTACCCGACTTTATTAAAAGACCCGAGGTGGCAAAGAAAAAGGCTTGAAGTCATGAAGGCGGATAACTTCACTTGTCAATGTTGTTTCAGGAAAGACAAGACATTGAACGTTCACCACAAGACATATATTCAAGGTGCCATGCCTTGGGAGTACGAGACGAGGGATTTAATCACGCTTTGCGAGGATTGCCACAAGAAATACCATCATGATGTTAAGAAAATGAAGTATTTCGCAAATCAGCTTGAGGTTATATCCCGTGCCTTAAAAGTCGTGGCAAACATGTAAATATTGGAATTATGGCAAATCTAAAAACAGGACTTGCGTATTACAATGTTGAAACGGGAAGGTATCAAGACATAAAGATCAAGAGGTTAAAAAAGGATTTCGGGTGTAACGGTATTGCCGTTTATGACTACTTGTTGTGTGAAATCTACCGGGATAAAGGCTGTTTCCTAGAATGGGACGAGAGTACTGTCTTTGACGTGGCTGAATATTTCGGGTTGAAAGAAAATTTAGTGAAGGAAATAGTGAACTATTGCGCTTTTGTGGGTCTATTTAACAAGGAACTGCTATGCCGTGAGAGTGTCCTTACTTCACGTTCCATTCAACAAAGATACATCGACACTTGCACGAGAGCTAAACGGAAAAATTTCAAAATACCGGAAAAATACGTGATTCTTACGGAAGAATCGCCCAAAATTACGGAAGAATATAAAAATACTACGGAAGTTTGCGGGGAAGAAAAGAAAAGTAAAGAATATATTCCCCCTATATCCCCCCTTGTCGATCCAAACGAGCATGTAAGTATCGAACGATTGAAAGATCACGTGATAAATTTCGAACAAGCATGGACGGATGTAATCGGGATGAATAGACACTTGACACCGGGTTCGATAAACAAGTGGCTAGAAACTTTCTTCTCGGAACTGGAAATGAACGGGGAAACGGAAAAGAGCCTTAAAGATTTTAAATCTCATTTCAACAGGTGGTTAAAAATTCAACTTGAAAAAAATGGAAAACAGGAAAAAGACGAACCAATTGATGAATCCCCCCCATCAGTCTATCGTAGAAGGAAATCACCCTTCTGCAATTGAGGCCGAAAGAGCGATTCTAGGCGGTTGTTTGGTCGAGATCGACGCTATGGATAGAATCGTGGAGATCGTGTCTGAAAATAGCTTTTATCAACCAATTCACAAGGTTATTTTCTCCGCCATGAAAGAACTTCATGACAAGAATGATGTTATCGACCTGACAACCGTTTACGATAAGGTGAAATCGGACGAGATATTTAACTCGACGGGCGGGATGAAATACCTGCTTGACCTGTCGAATCTCGTTTCCTCTGCCGTTTACATCGAGAAACACGCCATGATTGTTCGAGAGAAAGAGATTCGAAGAGATATCATGGATTCGTGTTTTGATATAGCCAGGATGGCGAGGGACGAGATGATGGATGTTGATGACGTGATAAAAGAATTCCTTTCAAACGCGGACAAGTCCGCGGGGGTGTTCAACGAATCCACGGATATCGTCAACATGGATGATGCCGTGAAGGTGTCTCTTGAAACGTTCACTGATAACCAGGCCAGTTTAAGCAAGGGAACGCTCACGGGGGTAACCACCGGGTCAATCTCGATAGACAAGATGATAGGCAGGTTTCAAGGCGGGAATCTCGTCATTGTTGCCGCCCGTCCTTCAATGGGGAAAACGGCGTTTGCCTTGAATATAGCGGAATCTGCAGCTCAAGATGGTGATAATGTCGTGTTCGTGTCGCTTGAAATGGCCCCCCGTGAACTCGTGAACAGGCTTATACTTAGAAACTCTGCCGGTATTCGTTCTGACGTGTTGAAAAACGTCGAAGCGACAAGCGAGGAAACGATTGAAATTCACAGGGTGGCCGGGAAGCTTCAAAAATTACCGATCAAGTTTATCAGGAATAACTCGATAAACGTCAACAAGCTAAAAACGATGTGCCGCAAGTTGAAGAAACGAGGGAAAATAGACTTGTTGATACTGGATTACCTGCAACTCATGAGCGGTTCAAAATCACAGAACAGGGAACAAGAGATATCGGGAATAAGCCGGGCGTTAAAGAATTTAGCGACCGAGTTAAACATTCCCGTGATAGCTTTATCGCAATTGAATCGAGCACTTGAATCGAGACAGGATAAGAGGCCGATGATGTCAGACTTGCGAGAATCCGGATCGATAGAACAAGACGCTGACGTGATCATGCTTTTGAACCGTCCGGCAAAGTACGGGATAGAGAAAGTGGAAGTTGAAAACGGGAGGGAAATATCAAGCCAGGGAATTTTGATGTGCGATATAGCCAAACAAAGAAACGGGGCCATCGGGGAGGTTATTTTACACCACAATCAAACCGTCACGAGAATATGGGATTATGACGATGACGGTTTTGGAAATAATAATTTTAACGACAATCCATTTTAATCATCATGTCAAGAGACACGGTAAAAGAGAAAGAGGACGAGCTTAAGGATAAAGCGAAAGAGAGCCTTTTAGAGCTTCATAGACGAAGCGAAAATTCTATTAAAGTATTTTATCGAGAAGGTAACAGAAAGCTGGTCTACGAGACTACAATGGCTCGATTAGACCGTTTGGTTAAACGACTCTCCAAGACGGGAGAGGTAAAAGTTGAGAAACATGACACTAGAAGAGAAATTCAGGAAGGATTTAATTGACAGCATAGCGAGACACGACCTCGCCGGCACGATCCGGGCGCAGCAAAATTTGGAAAACTTGAAGAGTACCGGTTTCAACAAGAAAATAAGCGTTAAAGCCATCACGGATGGATTGAACAAGTCCGACAGGGATAGGATATTGAAAAGCCTTAACAGGATCCCGGTAATGGCCGATATCCTCGAAGCGTTGCTTGTTGATTTCCTTGAAGAGATAGAGAGAGTAGATAGCACGATAGTAATGCAAAATATCACGCCTGACGTTATCAACATCAAGAAATCAGCAACGAATATCAGGAAGTTGATGAACTCCGGTGGCGAGAAAGTAGCCGAGAGGTTCGGGGAGTTGTGCGACCGGGTTAAGCTGGTTATCGACAACGAGTTTAGCAGGATGGAAGTGGAAGGTAAAAGAAAAATGGCATGAAATGACTGAAGAACATGTGAAACGTAGCATCGATTTAATTCGCAAGCTAGAAACTGATAAAATTTACAACCTTGGATTCTCCGGTGGTAAAGATAGTGTTGTCCTTCTCGATATAGCGAAGAGATCGGGAGTGAAATTCGAGGCAGTATACTCGAACACAACGATAGACCCTCCCGGCACTATCCCGTTTATCCGGGACAATTACCCGGAAGTCAAGATCGTGAACCCGAAAGAATCGTTCCTTCAACTGGTAGCAAGAAAAGGTTTCCCGTCAAGGCAAAGACGTTTTTGTTGCGAGGTGTTGAAGGAGAGTTACGGGGTCGGGAAAAGAAATTTAGAGGGAATGCGCAGGGATGAATCGAATAACCGGGCTGGTTACGAGCCGGAGCAATGTGATAGCAGGAAGAGCATGAAGGGTGCTTGTCACGTGTTGCCCCTTGTATTTTGGACGGAAAGGCAAATTTGGGAGTACATTCACAAGCATAACCTTCCTTATATGAAGTATTACGATCCGCCTTACAACTTTACCCGTCACGGGTGTGTCGGTTGCCCTCTCGCCACGAAACAACAAATGAGAATCGAGTTTAAAACGTTCCCCCGGTACGCGATAAACCTCGTGAAAGCTATAAAAAAGTTCATGGAAACGCACCCTGAAACGTTTTGGGGGAAGAATTTTGACAACGGGCACGAGGCGTTTTATTACTACATCAACGACTTGTCTTTACAGGATTTCAAGTTCATGAAAACTGCATCCATGTTCAAGAATGATTTCAGGAGGATGGTAAACAATTATCTAGGAATTAATGAATAAAAGCTGAAAAATGGATACAAAATTAACGATTGACGAGATCGAATTGGCTATCGTGAATAGCGGTCTATTCAACAAGAGAAACGATATAATAGTCCCGAACATCTCTTGGGGACTACTTAATCACGAGGCGGACATGGTTGTAATGACCAAATCGGGATACTTAACAGAGATCGAGATAAAACGATCATGGGAAGATTTCAAGGCGGATTTCAAGAAAGATCATCAACACGATGACGAGAGAGTTAATAAGTTGTATTATTGTGTGCCGCGGTCTATAAAAGAAAAAGTAGTCGATTATCTAGTGGAAAATGAAATCCCATTTACCGGGCTTCTGTATTTCTCGGAAGAAGGAGTAATCTACGAACACAATTTAGGAGGGCATACCCGACAATGGTACACAGGCGGTAGAAAGTTATTCCTAGAGGAACAATTAATTATCGCTCGTCTCGGGTGCATGAGGGTGTGGAATTTAAAACAGAAGTTAGTAGATGTTTTATGTGAGAAAGAATATAACAGCAACAGGTTATGAAGGCGATAACGATAAAACAACCTTGGGCTTCTTTAATAGTACATGGCATTAAAGATGTTGAAAATAGAACATGGAAATGCCCGAAGAAGTATATCGGGCAAAGGATATTGATTCATGCAGGGAAAAGTTCTGCAAACTTTTGGGACTACCCGGTTGCTAGGCAAGTCGATGAATTTATTCAACAAATTTCAAAATCGGGAACTGATTGGAGTCAATATCCTTTCGGTTCTATTGTTGGCAGTGTTGAAATTGTCGATTGCGTGCGAGATCACCCGTCAATATGGGCAGAAAAAGATGTTTGGAATTGGATACTTGCTAATCCTATACTATTCCCAGAGCCAATACCATACAAGGGCAAGTTAAGTTTTTGGGAATATCCATGTATCCCCGAGCCGGAGTTTGACGAAGACGGTCACATGATTTGTCAATGTACAATGAATGTTGATGAAAAGAATCAAGTTGTACACATGATAGATCATTTCAAATGTCGCTATTGTGGCGGATGTTGGTATAAATAATTCAAAAAATAAATAATAATGAAAGCAATATGTAGAATATTATTTATTGTACTGTTTATTCCCATGAGTACAATAAACGGTATATATGATCTTATCATGTTTATAATTCATGGAGAAGATCATGAGATATTCTGTATTTTAAATTGGCTATCCAAAAAACTATTAGAAAAAATATCATGACTAGAGAGATAATATTCAGGGGAAAAATTATAAAAGGGCCTTTCATCGGAAGATGGGTTTATGGAGACTTGTCACGACATGATGGCAAATGCTTTATTCAGGGATTTTTATATTCTCAATACGGCTCTCCATTATTTGATGACTTGTGTATGGTAGACCCTGAGACGATAGGGCAATTCACTGGGTTGCGTGACAAGGACGGCAATAATATTTACGAAGGGGATATCGCACAAGTTGACTATATTACAACATTTGGGAGACATCGTGTAGGACTTCCATTCGAGATTAAATGGTGCGCCCAAGAAGGACGATGGGTTAAATGGGATGGCTTTACAGAAAATTCTCTTCAACAGGCAAACAAAATGTTTGTAGTTAAAGGTAATATATACGATAACCCGGAATTATTGAAATCCATGAATTGTACAGAAACGAAAATTATAAACTTAAAGCATGAAAGCAAAGATAATTAGCACTGGAGAGATCGTTAAAGTGGGATATGTCACAGTGTTGCGTGATGACAATTCTCTTTACAACGCTAGCGTGCATGATATCGAGATAATTGATGACAACACGGATAAATCGGTTGACTGGGAGCAACGCAGGTACGAGATAGCGAAAGATGTTCTAGCTAGTCTTGTATCCGCTCATCAGTCCGGATTAACTGATGCTGTATATGATTCACTTGAAGCCATCAAGCATGCTGACGAGCTAATCAAACAACTTAAATCCAAGCAATAATGAGATCAAGACAAAATATCAAGAATTTCAAGAGAAAAATGTACCAGTCGTACGTTGCCATGTCTCTATTTTACAATAATGACGATAAACCTCTCTCGTACCGAAAGTGGCTTAGATTAGTCTCAAACACTAAATTAAATGACCATGACTGAAAAAGAAATCGTTTATTTCGTGATGTCTCACACGGTAGAATCCGTCAACGGGAAACGCGAATTCATGTTTCCTGAATTACCACACCCGGACATGGGAGAAGAATTTATTCAGAAGATAAAAAAACAGTTTGAAGAGGTGTCAGAATGGATGAGAGCGAACCCTGATAAATTCAGGATGGCAAAATTAGGTTATTATTTGAAATAGAAATTATCATGGAAACAATAATTTTATACGATATCACACGCGCGTTAATCAAGATTAATGATGATTGCGTGGAATTGGTTAAATCCGCATCAGAATTAAAGCGATTTAAAGGAAGAAAGGTAAGATTAACCGATGACAAAGGATTTGCTTTCGTCGGTTTTTATTACAAGTCAGAGATAAAATCATCAATGCTTTATCCATATGAAATATATCTACTTTCTCATCTTCAAAAAGTAAGGAAAAATGGTACTGCTTCTTTGAAAACAATCATTGTTTTTAATCCCACGAAAATAGAAATACTAGATTAACCATGAGAAAAAGGATCAAGTTTCCCCGTTTAATACCAGACGACATACGTGAATTTTCTGGTTATAGTATTCACGTGGAGAAAATAACAGACAAGCATGACGAGTGGTTCCCGTTCTCTGATCTTGAAGAGTTCTTGGATGACATGTTTGATAGTACCGTGGATTGGTCGAACATTGATGATCTAGGCTTTCTGGTAATCTCGTTCCGTGGGCCAATAAATCTTACCGAGGAGAGGAAAAAGTTGATTTGTGATTTCATAAATACCTTTAACGATGAATAAGAGAAAAGCCAAATCAATAGCTTACAATTATTTTGCCAGTCTCGTTGACGAGATGGTCAATAATTGTGATTGGAGCGTGTATTCTACCGATGACGCGCGGTTAATCATTCATTACATAGACGAGATCGGGGACTCGATGAGAGAGAAGGCAAGAAAATTAGAAACACCATTCAAGGATAAGTTAAAATAATAAAACAATTTGAATCATGGAAGAATATAAAGTAGGAGAAGTATTCCCTTTCGGGAAAATTAAATTAAAATGCGTGGAAGCTACAAGCAATTGTACCGGATGTTTCTTATCCAGCTTCGCGTATTGCACGTGGTGTACTGGAGAATGTTCTTGGAATAAAAGAACAGATCGTAAGGACGTGATATTTGTTGAAGTAAAAGAAGAAGACAATGGAAGAATATAAATTAGGTGAAGTATTCCAGTTCGGGAAAATTAAATTAAAATGCGTGCAGTCATCTTCATCAAATTGTTATCGTTGTATTTTAGAAAAATTTGATAACTGCGATTATTTTATTGGCGATTGTGATGAATTTCATAGATCAGACAAAAAAAACGTGATATTTATTGAAGTAAAAGAAGAAGACAATGGAAGAATATAAAATTGGCGAGGTATTCCAGTTTGGTAAAAAGAAACTAAAATGCGTGGAAGGAACGTGTGATAAATGCGTATTTCTTGGGAAGCGGTGTTCTGTTGTTAGTAAATATACAGGAGAGTGCATGGGGGATGTTAGAACAGACGGGTGTAGTGTTTGTTTTGTTGAAGTAGAAGAAGACAATGGATGAAAGCGTGGCACGTGTAACGATACTCGTGTTCCTTATCGTGATAATATTATGGGCCGTATCTATCGGGTACACCAAAGATAAGATACACGCTTATTGTTTCACATTGAAAGAGGCATTTAGATTAACTAAAGATTGCGGACCAGAGAAAGGGATTGTATTTGAAATATTTAGCAACAAATTTGCTCCCGACATTGATGTCAATAGCAAAAATTATAAATCATGAGATCGTTTTTCGAATTACTAATTGAATACAAATGGACCACGCTAGTAATAGCGTGGTTCGTTATTATATGCCTGAAAATAATATTTAGAAAAGATAATGATGATTTGTTATGACACCGAAATGTTTGTTTGTTAATTATTGTTTTCCTGTTTTGAGCGATCCAACAAGAGTAACAATAATCCAATGTAATTTATTAAACAACAGTTTACCGAAAATAAAAAGAACGGGTATGAAAGAACATTTAATTAAAAAATGGCTATTCTCCCGCCCCTTGCTATATGAAGCGGCACGGATTCTAAACATTCCTTCCACCGGAAGTAGAGCTATGCTAGAAATTAATTTATGTAGAAAATCATACCGAGAATTAAAGGGCGTTGTATCCAAAATGTATTCTAAATGAATCTAATAACAACACATATATTACGATCATGAACAAGAAACGTAAAGAGAAGGTGGTGTATATCCCTAATCAGCTAGCCTATCAACACACCTTTTACAATCGTGGAGAAAATGATTATCTCCACAATAAACACCTAAGTCAACAATATCAGTATAAACTTGCTAAAAAGAAGAAATAATATGACACCGGAAGAATACATAAAAGGAAGTGAACTATGCTTGAAAGAATGTGAATTAAGTAACAGCTCGGAATTCGTTACAACAAGGACGGCAAATTACGCAATCAACATGACTCGTCAAGAGGAACGAAAGAAAGCCACGGCCGCCTTCCGGCATTTCGTCGTTGATTATTGCGGTGAAACTGGCCGGACTGATATATCAATGGCTGCGGGGCATCATATCAAGATGTTCGAGGATATTTTAAACAAGGAGGAATAAAATGAAGTTTAACGAGATATATAAGCCCCCATTTCACGAAGTTCTTGATTTTTGGGTTTACACGCAAGGGAATGCTCGTTGTTTTGATTGGATTGCACGCATAGACACTCAGACAAGAAAAGAATTAATACGCATTCTCAACGGGAATAGTAAAAAAAGAGTGAAGCACGAAGTCAAGTATGATAAAGGAATAATATCTATAAACGGTGTAAACATCATTCGTATCCGTGGATGGGGACATCTAACCGGGTGTGGTGCTTTAAACCTTCCATTTGAAGAAGCGGCCAAGATACAGGATGACTTCGGGGAATGGATCGTGAAGAAACTTAAACAAGAAATATAATATGGAAAGAGTAATATCTTTTGAAACCGCACAATTAATACCTAGTGACTACGACGGGGAATCAGTTGCTGCCTACACTAAAGAAGGATATATTTACCCCAAAAGCTACTTGTATAGCATGCAACCGGGTGAATCTTTCCCGTGTGTACGATATGATACCCTAGTAGCGTGGCTTAGAGAGAATCATGGTATATGGGTGAGCGTGGTAGATGATTATTGCGATGGTATATTTATCTCGTATAAAGTAGTAGATTACGGTCATTCAGGAGGTATTCACCCGGGAATGCCGGAGGATTATCACAAGCCGGAAGATTATTACAAAGTCCTTGAATCCGGTTTGTTTAAAGCGTTAGAAATTTTAAAAAACAGGAAATGAATAATATAGATAAAATATACAACATTATAATCTCTTTGTTGACATATAAAGAGAAAGACCTTAAATTAATACATTGCTCTTTACGCATGGCATCTATATTCTTAAGTAATGAAGAAATGGTAAAATTAATAGATACATTAATCTCTAATTGTTTTCAAAATAATATGTCTGGTGGTGTGATGGAGTACTTGTTATTAGTCAAGGAAAAATATGAATTTAAAATGAAAATGGAAGTCTAAGATGGAAAAAGTAACAGTTAAAATTGAACTAGATCGAGATGATATATCGGCAATGATGCGATTGCTTGGCAGTAAATTAACAGACGAGCAATGGGAAAAAATGAGAGAAAGAGAATGTATTGTGGGAGATGAAGATTTTGAAGAAAAGGCAACAGAAATGAGATTTGCATTTAGTGCAATCGCTATCGCAAAATTCTTAAAAGAATAAATGAAATGGGAGCCATTCAAGTATTTATTAACATGATCGTGTTTACAATTAATTGCTGCGCAATAATCTTTCTTTGTTTTATCGTTTCTAAATGGATTGCGAGAGTAGAACAAAAGATAGACCTGTTAAACAAGTTAGTTGACACGCAATTAAATAGAATCGATACCATGTACGTGAATCAATTACTATCACTACAACAAATGTACGCCGCAACAGAGCAATACGAGCGGGCAGCACAGGTGCAAAAATTGATTGAATTGGAAGTTAAACTACAAAAAGAACGAGAAAAATAATGGCAATATTCAAATACAAGACTAAGGATCAAGCCGTCTTCCTATACCGAAGGCGGTTTTTATTTTGGAAAGAGATTGACCACGCCACTTTCCTTTATTCACAGCATCGTCTCAAGATTATTGAAACGTGGATCTCCATGTACGGGAAGGAAAACTTCGACCTCGTGAACAGTTATTAAATTATTTCATATATTTGCACCACGGCGCATGAGAGGTGTGCCAAAAAATATTACGAACTAGTTCATTGTTCAGCAGAAATCGCCAGTTTCAAATTTGAACAATCAAATGAGCTAGTTGGGCTTCCTGTACGGTGGCTTAACTAGTAGTTTGATTGTTGGGTCTCTGGCGATTCCTTGCTGACAGCGAACGTTAAGTCACTGTTTTTTTATGGACGCTAGAACAAAAGCTATAATAGAAATTCTACTGGTTAACTTCGACTTTAACGAGACTCCAAAAGACTGCGGAATCATGATGTGCCCCCACCTGATACTCGAAAGATTTCCTATTTGCTGGAATTAAGATGTGTTGTACGGTGGCGTGGATGCGAGTGACCACGCCCAGGGGCATCTTTTCTTCATGGGGTGCCCCATTTGTTTAATAGTGCAAGTACTCCTGATAAAATGCGAGACAGATATAAATATTTTTATTGCTATCTTTGTGTGTAAAAATTCATAATCTATGTTAGACGATCAGAATACAGGGGAAATTGTTATCTTCAATGGAGAAGATGGAGAGATAAAAGTTCAAATCGATGCTGTAAACGAGACTATTTGGCTTAGTCAAAAAGGGATGGCTGAATTGTTTGGAGTAAGTGTACCCGCAATAAATCAACACGTTAAAAACATCTACGAACAAGAAGAATTAAAGGAAGATGCAACTATTAAGAAAAACTTAATAGTTCGACAGGAAGGTACAAGACATGTTTCACGTGAAGTAGTCATGTATAACCTTGATGTTATCATTGCCGTGGGATACAGGGTCAACAGTAAACAAGCCACTCAGTTCAGGATTTGGGCCACCAAAGTTCTTCGTGAATACATGGTTAAAGGATACGTTTTAGATGACAACAGGTTTATCAAGGGACAATCTTTGACTTATTTCAAGGAGTTACTAGACCGTATCAGGGCAATCCGTATCTCGGAAAGGGTATTTTACCAGCAGATAAAAGATATTTATATGCTTAGTATTGACTACGATAAAAATGATAAAAGGACGATAGATTTCTTTGCCGCCATTCAAAACAAGCTCCTTTGGGCTGTTAGTGGTAAAACGGCCTCTGAACTTGTTTACTATCGAGCCAATGCCAACCTTCCGATGATGGGGCTTACTTCAACGGAGAAAGAAGGCGTGGTTAAATCTTCCGATATAAGTACCGGTAAAAATTACCTGCACAAAGACGAGATTAATAACTTGAAGTTAATAGTTGATCAATATTTGTCATTTGCAGAGGCTCAAGCTATAAACCATATCCCGATGAAGATGAAGGATTGGGAAGATAACCTAAATATAATATTAACCATGAACCGAAAAGAGATTCTAACCGGGGCAGGTAGAATTTCCAAGGAGCTTGCCAAGAAGAAAGCGAATCAAGAATACTCGAAGTATAAAGAGGGATTACGTGAACAAGAACGATTTGATAGCATCAAGGAACTCGATGAAGATTTGAAAAAATTGAAGCAACGGAAAAAGAATTAATATTTTATTATTACTTTTGCATACATGATGTAACTATTATACATCTAAGGTGAGAAACCTTAGTCTAATTGGGGAATTAGATAATAGTCTAAAAGAAAGTGAATCAGGATTGCCGTTTTTAATTCACTTTCTTTTTTATTGTAGTTTGATGTAATTCCCCTCGTAAATAGCCGGGATGATAGTATTAACGACCACTTCATTTCCTAGTAATTGCTCGTCACTCCCCGGCGCGTTGACTATATGAGCGTATCCCGTGTTATCTGACAGGTAAACGGGTAATGCTTGATTTAACGTTCCACGGAATATGACCACTATATTCCCGACGATCTCCCTCAAAACCCCGTTGTAATGATAGATAATGCCCTGTCCCGTGACCTCAGGGTATTCCGCCTGTACCGCCGTTGAAAATCGTGTCGCTAACGACATTTGAATGTTAGAAAGGATAGTGATAATGTCTCGCTGGTTGCAGAGCGATTGATCCAGCTTGCAATTTATATCGTTCAACGTGCAATTATTCGAGTTTAACGCCTTGCACAAGCACTGGAGTAAGCAGTTGTTCATGGCGAGCGTTTCAAGTAACGCCTTGTCTTGCATGTACCCGTTGTAGTAGCCGTAATCCATGATCCTATCCTTTCTTTTTAAATATCTCTTCTAAAAATAGCAGGGTGATAACGTCTCCCGTTAAATTTGCCCCCACTTCCCGCCAGAAATGTCCCCTCGATTCCTTGTCTTGTTTCCTTGAAATGTCACGCAAGGCTTCTTTTAACCCCACGTTATTCTCGGTCATGAGGTCAATTAGCTTGTTGATAGCGTTGGTGTTCTCCTCTACCTTGTCGGCGAGCCTTTTAAACTCTTCATCCGTCATAGCAAGTTTAGTAATTCAACCACCACGGCTCCAGACAGGGCGGCAAAACATGGATTATCCAACACGTCAAGCAAATAATCGAATCGTTCCATTTCTGTCATGTTATTATTTATTCGTCCATGGCCATCATGTAGTGCCATACTTTCCCCTCGGGAGCGTCTTGATCCTTGAAGTAAAAGTTGATAGCATCCTCGATAACCTTTTCATCGTGATTTTCCGGGAACCACTTTTTAAACAAGTCCACCTTGTCATGCCAGTTCCCCGTGATGGCAACAGCGACATCCCAGCAGGTTGTCCCGGCGGGTAACGTTGTTTTGTACTTGTCGAACACGGCTTTCATGTCATCTTCCGACCAGTGCATCCCCTTGCATTCCTTACCATCCTCTCCCTTGTGGTGCATCTGCTCGATCTGCCATTTCCCGAACCTCTCGTCAAAGTGAGGACCGCAAAATATCTCGTGCTGGTCTCTCATGAAATCCCAGAACAAATCGGGATGTGCCTCTTCCACTTCTTCGAGCAACTCGTCAAGGCATTCGACAGCTTCCCACATTTTATCCTCGCTGAACATTCCTTTCTCCTTGTAGTATTTCAGCATCTTGTGATAGTTTCCCATAGTCTATTCTTCTAAAAATAAATTCTTCAATTCAAGTAAATCCCCTTCCGTGATCTTTATTGCTCCGGTATCCCCGAATAGCATGGAGGTGAACATGTTGTTCGGTATCTTCACCTTTATCATACCTTTACCGACAACGGCATCAAGCGGGCCGAGGTTTATATTCGTTTCGTCCATTTCCTTGAACATGGCCATGACATCATCAAACACTTGTCCCATGTTATAGTTCCCTTCCTCGTCTCCAATGAACATCATGACGTTATCCACGGCTCCCTGTATCTTGTTGTCGTAACGAACGATCCCGTTGTTTAGACCTCTTTTCAGGTACACGGACAACGGTTTAAGCTTTGGTTTATCGGCAACGAACGTGTCGATAAGCCCGTTACCCCATTCCCCAAGGGCATTAGTTATCTTGCTTTTCAGCTCCAACGCTTTCCCCGGCAGGTTTACCTGACTTGCGACTTCTCGTGTTGCCATTGTCATTCAATTTTATTACCAACTCTTTTAACTTCTCTATATCTTTTCCCATATTATTAACCTTCTGCTCAAGGTTTAATATGGCTCTTTCTTCTCGTGTCATTTCTTTTTCCCTCCTTTCTTCATCTCCATGTAGTCTTTAAAACTCATGTCGCTATATTTCTCCATGTACTCGTCGAGCATGGAATATTTTTTGTTCACCTCGTCGGCGGCGGATTTCTTTAGCCTTTTTACCAGCGTTAGATGCTTTTCTAGGGCATCTTTCCCGTCCTTGGTATTCTCTACCCTCGGGCGCATTATCTTTAAATATTCACGGTTTAAAATAGCCGTTACAACGGCAGAGCTCTCCTGAAATTCTTGGTTGTTGTTTATAAAATCGAACTCCCGGTCAGACAGTCCAGACAACAAGCCATCTATCTCGTCCCATACAGGAGTTGCCGATTCATTCACCACGCCTCTTTTCTGCAATTCCTGTATTCTTTGCAAGTAGGCTTGTTGTTCCTTTTCAAGTTCTGGCAGTCGCTGGTCGTAATTTATTCCCCCTGTTAACAATGGATCTATCATGTCTATTTTTTTTGATTAGTGATTAAAAAAAATGTTAGTGAAAGGAACCCCTTGGAGTCCCCCTCACTAATCAATAAATTATTCAGCTTGCGGCTGACGAGTTCTGCAACAAGTTGCGCCTTCCAAAACCGTAACGGTAGGAGTGCTAGGCAACCCAACGATACCCTTGATATTCCGGCAGTCAAGGCGATCTGCGTAATTGATTGCGGCAGTGAATGCCTCGTCAATTTTACACTGGATCAAACGATCCTGGTACGGTCTCGTGGCTTCCAGAACGGCAACCTTCTTGTCAAGCTCGTTGAACTTGTTCCCGTAACGCTCGTTAAGAACGTCATACAGGTCACGAGATGTCTTGTACAAGCCGAAGTCAGCGTCAACCTGTGATTTCCACAATTGGAATTTTTCGGCAACGTCCGTTTCTCGGTGAGCGTACATTTGCTCCTGCGTGTTTAACTTCATTCTCCACATGGCGTTAGTCAGGGCGATAGCATCGTCACAACTTTTTTCCCAAGCCATGAAAGCCGTGGGTGCGCCAGCAGAACGACCGCTGATTGCGTCGCTAACGGTGTTTATGTTCACGTTTTCCGGCATACCTGCACCCCCGAATACCCCGCCCCTGTTACGAGACAAGGCCCACAAGCCAAGTGCGGTACCTGCTATACCAAGACCCAAGCCAGTCCCAGCAACGCCTTTACTAGCGTAATCTTTCTCTTCGTTATCGTGGATGATCTCCTTCTCCTTGACAACTTTCATTTCAGTTTCCATCGTTTAAAACTTATAAGTTGCCCGGCACCATTGCCGGGTACAACAAATGTCTTAAACTACTGGTTGCTAGTTAAATTATTGGTTGCTACATCGTTGCTACATTGTTGATAACAAGTTGACAGGATGAAACTATGTCGCTTCCTGTCTTCTATCGTGTTTCTCAACTTGTTCACGCCTTGACGTGTCACCCCGAGATATCTAGCCGTCAAGGTATCGGGAAATCCTAACCCGTGAAGCAAGTTTATCAATATCGAACGAGCGTCTACACACTCCTGTTTCTTGCTGTATATTAAATCTTCACGTCTGTTTCTTGCTGTATATTAAATCTTCACGTCCCACTCCCGTTCTATCCGAGACTATATTTACCACCTTGTCAAAAATTTTTTCCATATTTTTGTAACTAAATTAAAACCTGCCCGTAAAACTTTCCGGATAGAGAGAGAAAGCTTACGAACAGGATCTGGGTGGTACTAGTATTTTGTAGAGAGTGATCTCTCTCTTTTATATTTTTAGTCCTTTCAGCTTGGTGATAATCTTGAATATTGAAGGCAACCCGAGCGCAGATAGGAGGATCACGAGCCACCACATCGCTTTGGGAACGTGTTTTACCGGTATTTCAACCGGGTAGGGCACTTGTATTGAATCTGTCTTGCTAATTAACACCGTGTCCTTCACGAAACGATCCTTGTAAATCATCTTGTACCTGTCCCGGAATACCGTGTCTCCCTTTACAAATATAAACACGCTATCTTTCACGAACACGCTATCACGATTCCATCTATCAATATACTCTTTCTCTGTTCTCGTGCTCTCCACGGGGATGTACTTCACGACATCGCAAGACGAGATGAAACAGGCCACACAGCATATAATTAGCAAGTTTTTTATCATTTATTACATTTTATATTTACATTTGTATACCTCAAAAAACGCTACAGGCACGGGAAACAGGGATATTAAAAGTGGTTATGAATAAGGCAAGTCTCCCGTGCCTTCTTTTATTCTCATGTCACATTTTTATTATGACGTTACTTCTCTGCACCCCGTCTAACTTTAACGACACGTGAAGGAAATTCTGTTTCCGGTAAAGTATTGCTTGGTCGAAGGGGATATTGTTATTCTCTAACGCCTCTAGAATGTCATTCGACTTCCCGTCAATACTCAAATCTGCCGCCTCGCCCTTGCAATTCCCCTGAATACTAATCTTGCCTTTCCTTCGGATAACAAGTGTTGTGTTTCGGTTATTTACACACCAGACAATTCCGTCATAATCAACTAAAGAAAAGCTGTCTTCTTTTACTTTCGTTTCATATTTGTTCGGATTGATGGTGATATGGTAAATTTCTTTGCTATTCCCCGTCATGCCTTTTATGTTGTATCTTCCAGCCTCTTTTTTGACATATTGATTTCGCATTCCGCTAAGGCAACACATGGCTTGGAGTATATCGACATTTCCCTTCACAGAAGAAATTATACTGAAGCTCTCGCAGTTCTCCCGTTTATCACAACTACCGTCGTAAAAGGAATAGTATCTAACCAGTTCGCGCAAATTATCGCTGCCTATATTCAGAATCCATTTGGGTATTATCTTGTTTGGGCCTATAATATCGTATATTTGCCCGGCATAGAAACTTCGTAAATAGTAATTATATACGCCATGCCTATCTAATGTCTTCGTGTATAACCAGTCCAGTTCGTGAAGCAAACGTTCCAATTGTCTGCATTTGCGTTCCTTTTTGAATCTGAACCCAAGAGCAACGGAGCGTTTCTTATAGCAAAAAAAACCGTCAGAGATAGCCGCCATACACATTTTCAAGAGGAGCATATCCGCTTCAAAATGACCTTCCATTACTCCAGCGCACAAGAAATGCCTTCGCCTCCCGTATACGTCTTCGATAAGTTCTATATGATACTTGTCGTTGTCCGTCTTCAGCGAATCGAAATAAGCCTGCCCTTTGGGGGTAATATTTAAACTGCCTTTTCTAACATACTTATGGCTGTCGTATCGGACAAGCATCCGGTGTTGGTCTGTTACCATCATATCGGTATGCAATGATTGTATGTGTATCATTTTCCCCGAATGATGTCGTTTGATTATGCGCTCAATCGGCACAAGCTCGATGAATCCCGTATCCATATTATAGCTATACACGTTGTCACATTCATTGATCGTATTAGGCGTAGTCCAACCTCTCTCAGTCAATATCTCAGTTTCAGAATCAAAACAATGCTGGCTCGTTGGAACACCTCCAACCGCCTTGTTTAATTCAGGACACCTGTACCCGGAATTGATGTGAATAGGAATTCCAAGTTTATCACGCAAGGGTTGAATAGTTCTGTTAACTAGAACTCTTAACGCCTCGATCTCTTTTTCTCCCGGTTCGTTAATTATTCCCAGCTTGATGGCGACATCACTTCTCGTGAACTCGTCTAGCGTGAAGTTTTCACTTAATCGTTCGTTATTCATCTTTTACCTCTATTATATCCGCTTTCTTGGCGAAAAATTTGAATATATTAATTTTGATCTTCTTCCCGTGCGCCTCGAAATAATTCCCATAGCAGCTATTCACCTCGCACCCGTATATTACTAGAAGGACAATTGCCGGGAGTATCGGGACGTTAAAAGGCATTCCAAAAGCTTTCCCCATCGCCCCTGCAACAAAGATCCAACACAAGTAATCGATCATCTTGTTGGCCGTTCTCCTTATGGCTCTTGATGTTCTAATTTTCTCTCCCCGAACCTTTGCCGCCAGTAGGCCAAACCTTAAATCCGCCATGATCAGCACGAATCCAAGCAACAAGAACCATTTCAACGGCTCCATGAAGTCAAGAAGGTTGCTCATGATCGCCGCCATGAACCCACCTATCACGTTTCTCTCTTCCATGACTATTCCGCTTTGACGTGCTTGTCACGAAACATCTTGACCCAGTATCCCAGCACCACGCCGCAACCGAAGGAAATAACACTCGTCAACGACGCCCAAGCCGGGACTACCTTCACGAAAACAATCAACGCCACCACCGCTAGGGCAACGATCAACCAAAAAATTTGCTTCTTCTTCATGATATTTAAATTTAAGTTATACCTTTGTCTCGGGGTTACAAGGTAGCCTCTTGCATAAGCGGGGTCTGTTCCGAGACGGAACGCCCCTTTTTTATTCCCCGATCTTCACGATTTGTTGCAATATCCTGCGCTCGACCAAGCCGGGACTTATCCCGAGTTCCTTGATTGTTTTCTCGAATAATTCTTTCTCCCTGTCATCAAACTCGACCTTTTCTCCATTGTAAATAGCCTTGCACTTGTCATCAAGTCCAACGTCTCTCACTTGATTATACACGCTACTTCCGATGTGTTTGTTCAAAGGCTTGTCATCCGGAAAACCGTTTCTCCAGTCGTGACCGTCAAGATCAACTAGGTCTACCTTGTTCACGTCAAATTCGTACCTCATAACGCTTGATCGATTTTAATTTGGTTAAAGAATTCTATAACCTTGGTTTCAAGTTCCGCAACAAAACCGGAAGGTAGGAAAGAACTGTTCAAGTTATTGAATATTCTCTTCTCGACGTTATAGCCGCCATTGATGTTCATGAAAACTGGTTCCCCGTTCACGTCGAAATTACCGCTAGAGCTGAAAGATACAGTAGCGGGGATGTTGTTTTTTTGAAACTCGGCGGATAAAGACACGTTGATACCTTGTACCAGTGACTCTCCTCTTGCTGAAATGTAATAATTTATTTCCATGATATTTATTTAAAAATTATTGAACTTTATAATTAATTCCAATCTATCCAGTTCACGGGTAAATTCCCAATGACCCACGTGGTATTACTGACTTTAAATATCAAAGATGGATCTTGGTTATTCGAGTTTACCTGTTGATATGCGTTACCTCTCAGTCTAAAACGATCCAATCCACTCAGCTTGATGTAATAAAGGCCTCCCGCGGTTGTTGTATGTGCTATAATAAACCAGCTCCCGATAGGCAAACCGGAAGACACGCTAACCACTGGATTACCAGTTATGGGAGTTAAATGAATGAAATGTCCAGAGTCAGCAGTTATGGTAACCGCACCGCTTCCATTATAAGCAACCACGTTGTCAAAGTGGATTTGGCCTTTCATGAGAACCCTACCGCTCGTGACTGCTATGGCGCAAGAATAATTATCGCTAGGGGCAGCAGCTATCAAGGCGACAGCTCGTGCACTTTCCAGTCCGTTATAACTACCTCCCGTCAAAACGAATGTCCCAAGCTTCACTGCACCGCCAGTTGCCATGTCCGGGTGGCTATTTAAGTAAACTTGATTGTTACCGTTTTCAAATGTTATTTGACGCCCGGATATTCTTAATTCACTTCCTTTTAACCATATCCCATCTATCGTGAAAGAACCTATTTCTCCGGTTTTAGCTGTAATCTTCCCGGTAATCTCGGCGTTTTGCATGATAACCTTACCAGCTTTGTCAACGGAGAATACCCCTCCATTCACCGAAATAACCTTGTCCCCGACACCGAAAATGTTAACCTTGTTCCCGTTCCCGTCTTTTATCACCGTGGCCCCGGTAATCTCGACCATTTCCGGTTTAATAGAAACGATAGTCCCGCTTCCGTTCTTCGTGACGATCGCATCGATGCTGTTCGTGTTGACTTGTAATTGAGAACCTTGCTGGTTGACAACTTGATTTAACGAGTTAAAATCGGTCTTCTTGGCGTAAACGGTCACGGAGTCCGGGTTGTTGTTTATCCCCGCGACGGTCTCGGTCTTGGCTATCTCCACGATATCCCCGTACCCGTCGGCGGTCAGGTCGAAAACGGTGGCGTAGTCAACGAACCATTCCAAGGGGGCATTATCTGGATCTAACGGGTCGTTCCCCGGCTTCACCGGGCCTGAAAGGAAAAGGTAATTCATTGTGCTAAAAGTACCCGTGCTACCGCAAGTCTCCTTGAAAATGTAAGTCTCGTATTTCCCCGTTCCCACCATGGGGGTTAAAAATTCCTGCTTGTAACCAGTTCCATGTGAATTATGAACGTTTTTAAGCGTGTACCCGACGGGTATCTTGGCACTCACTTTCACGATGAATACGGCGTTGGCACGGGATTGGTTACCGAAACAAAAGCCTCCAAGGTGACTAGTAGTTGTTCCCCCGTACGCTCTAATGTACAGGCACCAGTCCGAACCGTTGTGGGGTGAACCTGCCGCTTCCTCTTTTATATGTGCCGCCTCGGAGGATGTGTAATCACCGTTACTTGTATTCCCGGTGGACTTCATAATCCTAGTACTCATAACCTTTCCACCGTTATTCTGTGCATCGTAAACGGATACCCCGTTATATCCCTTCTTGAACTCCGGGTCCTTGTACAACATCTTCCCGTTAATAGACTCTCCCGGGTCGCCCCTGAACGCTATCGAGTACGAGAATACCTTAGTGAACGTCTTGCCATCCACCGTGACGGGGATGTTCACCGTCCCGCTCGCCGTATTCATGCTCGTTGTCACCGTGAAGGTAATAACGGGTGCTATTGTACCGTTGCTTGCCACGCTTTCCGTCATGCCCGTCGGTAGTCCTGATATAGTCCCTACAGTGGCAGCTACCTGCGTCGACCCCTTGTATGC
>OGHO01000898.1_pt1 | contig 32745 bp, 62 predicted proteins | sample 1571421 | NCBI WGS metagenome assembly OGHO01 (sample SAMEA2581937, study PRJEB24529) | metagenome | biome: Human gut stool | place: China | collected 2011
TCTTGAGGAATATGTATTTGAGTTCATCTTCTGGTCTATCTGTATCTAAAATAACATCCTTCTTACCAATCTTAATGGCAAAAGTGTCCCAAAATGAACTACTAGGGGATAACTACCCTGGTTGATAACCAATTTCTTTTTCTAATCTTTCTGCATCTGCAGCAGTCAAGCCAGTATACAGATTACCAGATCTCGTCCAGTATGAGCTTACATAATCATAACATGTAGGCCATTTTGTAATCCCAGTCCAGGGATTAGATTTAATTATTCTAACGATTACTTCCATAATATTTAATTAGATTGTTCAGTTAGTTATTGTTTTCTAATCATAGTAGTATGCTTTTTAACATACTACTATGACAGAATATTTTAGTTAAGGTTCCTCAATCGCGGCGAAATTATTCTGCTTCCATGATCAATTCTCCGCAGGCTCTGGGGTCGCGGAGCATAATACCCATCTCACCCAAGAAGAATACAGTGTAGCCGTCCTTACCGTTAGATCTCAGAGTATTCTTAGAGTTAGCATAACCAGACGGAGCAACGGCACCACCAGTATACCAAGTAACGAATTCACGATCTTTACGAACTACCTTAACGATGTTAGCTTCACCATCACGTCTACCCAGATCCAGGAATGTCATACGATATGATTCCAACGGTTTCAGAGTAACAGGGTGCAACTGACGATTGTATACGATATCGTCATACAACGGGAAATACTTCAGAGTAAGTTCAATACCATTTGTCATTGAGTAAGTCTTGAACTGACCACCGAACTTCAAGTTATCACCAGAACCAGTTACAAATACAGTATCCGTCAAGTTCATGTTAACAACTTTTTCCTTCAACAGTCTGTCGAATTCTCTCATACCCATTTCACCAGTCAAAGCAACAAACTTACGTTCATTAGTACCAAGTACATTGTAAGACAGGTCAAACAAGAAGTCTTCCAACAGTTCTGCAGTAAGACGAGTATAGTAACGTCTGTTAGACGGAGCAATTTGTTCAAGCAAACCAGCACCGATAAATACCGGACGACCGTTAGTACCCTTCAAATTACAAGATCCATCTTTGTTTACATTGTTTTTCATGTAAACTAACATACGTTCACATCTCTTATACCATTCACGTAATGCAACCCATTCCTGATAATCAGCCCACAGATAGGAAGTCTTTCCAGTCTTAGGATCTTTCAGGGCAATTGCCATTACTGTAGAATAAGCTGAACCAGTGATATCATAGTTGATACGAATTGTCGTAAGATAATTACGCATCTTAAAATGAGTATTATAGTTCAGGATATCACCTTCTTCACTGTATTCTTCAACAGCAGAAGCAAGACGTGATACTTGACAACCCGGTTTCAGATATTCAGAAGGAATATAAGAACTCGGCTGGCCATCGGCTACGAAGCAAGTATATACCCAAAGATTACCATCTTGGTACGGAGCACCTGAAACACGTACTTGGAAGTCTTTATTATCGAATTCAAGTACTGCAGTAGGACCGAACCAGTTATCTTCCAACCACAACAGGATAGGAGTATTGTTCAAACCAGCAGTAGAAGTTTCAGTAATAGCTGCGCCATTCCATTTTGCATCTCTGATTGTAACAGCTCTATCTGCATCAATCATTACTTTCCACTCCCAACTCGGCTGATCAATGGTCATTACATTACCAAGACCACCAGTCAACATATCCAAAGAAGTGTTGTAACCATTATCCTTAGTTCCAAATACATAAGATAACACGGTAGCAACCTGATATGGATTCTATTGTGAAGCCTCCGAAATTTTGGCAGTATCAATCAAATCACTAAACCATTTTCCTTTGTACAGTACTAAGTTATTTAGAATATTATTATCCATAAAATACTAGTAATTTTAAATTTAATTTGTTAAATATTAATTTGCACGCAATTGACGTACAATAGAATTCCACATAGACTCGTTGCTAGTGTTATCCTGTTTTCTAGTTTTTCTACTTACTCCAGTTCTATTGAGACTATCTTTAAATTTGCTTATAGCCTTATTGGAGCCTTCAGTCTTTGCAGCTTTAAGCAAAGTATCTCCCTTCATAGTAAAGTATGCAGATTCTAGTAAATTTTTCACGCTCTTAGACCAATCTTTTTGATATTGGGTCATTCCATCAGCAGTAGGTTTGAATATGTATTCCAATAGCGTCTTCTTATCCTTCTCAGGAATCTTTACACCACGAATGTTATCCAACCCTTTTATTTCGTTGACAACGGAGTTAAAATAGTCCTGTTGTTTCTTTCTATTCAGCTCAGCAGTCTTTTTCTGCTCTTCCAATAGCTGTTGTTTCTTTTCTTCTCTAATCTCCTTCAATGATTCGAGAGCGTCTACAGCCTCATCTTCAAGCAATCCGGCTTCTTCATATTTAGTAAGTTTCTTCTCAATGGACTTACTACTAAAGCCTTTTTCTTTCAGAAATTCTTTAAGTACTAATTTCTGATTTACTTCATCATCTTCGATGTTAATATCGTCAATATTTAGTTCTCCGTCAATCTGGAAATAATCTTTAAGATTACCGCCATTCTTTACAAATTCATCCAACTGTGCTACTTCTTCGCTAGCATACTGTGGAACTGAATTCTCTTCTATTACATTTTGGAAGTAGTCGATTAGATCTTCTACAGTTTTAGGTTTTTCTTCATCTTCTATATCTTCCCAACCTAATTTTTCAGATAATGAATCAAAGAATCCAGAAACGACAGTTGTCTCATTTTCATTTATTTCTTCAGTATCTTCATCTTCGTTCTCTGTCTCTTCTTCAGTATCTTCTATCTCTTCCTTCTTAGACTTCTTATTAGTCTTAGCAGGCTTTACATCTTCCTCTTCTTCATCTTCCTCAGAATCCTCTGTATTGCTCCTCTTACCTTGTTTACGAATTTCTTCTAACTCTTCATCAGTAAGTTCTTCTACAATAGCATCATCTTCTGTTTCTGTTTCAGGCTTTTCTATAATTGTCGTTTTTGTCATTGCACCTGGCGCGAAGTCTTCAAATACTTCAAAGCCGTTTAATGTAGTCTTATCCATAATTAGTATTAATTAGATTATTTGTTTTTCTTTCTTCCACCCTTTTTCCATTTTTTAGCATTTTGAGCAAATATAGCCCTCTTTCTAGTCAAAGGATTTTTACTGTGTGTAAGTTCTTCAGTTGTTTTACCTGTTCTTTTCTTTAAGGCGTTGAACTTGCCTCTATTCTTTTTCTTTATATGTATACCACCATCCTTGTAAGATGGTACAGGGTATTCTGGTATAATGCCAGCATAGTCTATTAGATCACTCATTGTTATTAAAGTATTGATTAACACCCATAGCTCCTACGCCAAGTAAAGGCACAGTATTGAACCATTTTGTATACTGTTTAAGATTCTTAAACTACTTACTAGCCTTAGATACTCCTCGTAAAGATGAAATATCAGATACTTTCTATAATACTTCTTTTAGTTCCTATTCACTGACTTTCTATCCTCTATTGTTAATTAACCCATTCTGAAACATATATTCTCTTAATTGATTCATATGAGATTTCTGTTCACTAGGTTTAAGATAATATCCTTTTGAATCTATAGGTTTGCTAGAAAAGTCTTTGCTCATCTAATAGAACATATTGCTATCACCTTCAGCACTTGGTCTATTTTTATTACGAAGAAAATCTACATAATGACCATATTCATGTTCTGTTAAAAATTCGTCCAAATTGGTCATATTTGGATCTATTCTATAACTGTAAGTACCATTAGCATTTCTCATTGAACCAGATGTTCCATTACCTAAATCCATTAACTACACTTTAGGTAATTTTGTAGGGTCTACATTATAACTATCAATAATATCAGCGTATGGAGTAATATAATCATCACCAAATGCTTTCTTTACTTCCTTAGCTCTAATCATATAATTAGGATCATCCATCAATCTTTCTGCTATATTATAACTTTGATTAACAGCCTTTGTACGTTTTGCAAGCTACACGTTATCATAATTAATAGCTTCATCTATTCTGTTTTGTACATAGTTAGGTCTTACTGTCATATCAAAGTTATAATTACTAACTTTAGTTTTTGGAGTTACACCTTTGTACTTTTTTCTAAAGTTCTTAACTGTAGTAGGTACAAAGGGTATCATAGTAAGTGCAGCTAATCCTGCACCAAGCCAGTCATCATTCTTTATTGCCTAATAAGTATCATTTATAGCAATAACATCACCAATAGGAGTAAAATTCGCAACATCTTCTAAATTTGTTATAGGTTTAAGTCCTCTGACCATAGGTCTATTATCGAACTTACTTATTTCATCCGTAGAGTTATTAATATAGTCATAATACTACTCTTCAGTATATTTCTGACCATATTTATCAGTATACAATTTGCCTTTATAAGGAATACGTTCAATAGGTTCAGGTCTGTTAGTAGGTGGCACTTCGCCACCATCAGCAAATGCTGATACTTTCCAATCTAAATAGGTCTTACCAGGATTTGACTCCCGGTAAGCCTTTAGATTCTGCATTCTTTGTTTAAATGCTTTCTTATCCATAACTTTTCAATTATTTCTTTCCACCTTTGCCCTTCTTAGAGCCAGATTTCTTTCCTCCGCATGCCATAATTATTTCTCCTTATAATGTTTTAATATATTCTAAAAAACCTTTCTTACCATACTTTTTGTATGTTTTCTTTCTATTTTTGATTTTATATTTGTTAAGATTTTCAGGCTTACGAGTTTTTAGATAGTCTAAATTCTCAGCATTAGCATAAGCCTCCATTTCATAACAAATAGTATAATAAGCTCCTGAAGCTGGATGTATTATTGGATTTCCTTTTAACCATTGTATTAAGTAAGACCAATAGTACTTCAACCAAGAACCTTTATCTTTAGCCTAGTATAAGTGAATAGTCTCATGATTCCAAGTAGTAGGAGTTATAAGACTTTCATCTTTTCTAGATAATAGATACCCACACCAACTCATTGCAGAATACCCACTAGCTGGGTAATGTTCCATATGTTTATACTAAACTTTATCTGCCTTTACTTTAGTGAATAACTATTTAATAATCCACCATGTTTCTTTAAACCAATTCATATTACTTCTCTCCTACCGTTTTATTCTTCAGTGCCGTGCGTGCTTTCAACCTTTCACGTTCCAAAGCTGCGTTATCTTTTTGTTTTTGTAGCTACTTCTAAGCTTCTAACTTTTGCTTTTCTAATTCAATTTTCTTATCTTCGATCTCTTTCTTCATCTTTTGTTCACGAATTTTAGTATTGAATTCAAACTGTTTAGAGGCTTCATCAGATGCTTGTTTTCTTTCAGCTAAGGCTTGATTTGCTATCTCTATAGGATCGGGTATTCCATTATTATCCTAGTCCATATCCTCTACACCCCTATAAGCATTGAGTTGAGCTACAGTGATCTTAGTAGCATTATCAGAATCTATCTTATACTTCTCAAGATCCATCTCAGCTTCCTTAATCATAAGTTCTTCTTCCTTAACTTCATTCTGCATTTGGATCATTTGCTGTTCACGTTGAGCTTGAGCTTCTTCTATAGCTTGTTGCTGTTCCATACGTTTCTACTCTATTTCTTCAAGTTTACCCTTGATCATAGTAACATTATCCATAGTAATAATCTCAGCAATATCAAGTAAGCTAGCTCCATTTTGCATAGCAGGCTGCATAAGATTTCTAAGGGCTTCTATCTGTTGTTGATTTTTAGTAGTGTCTTCTACAAATATATCATAGTCCTCATAGAAGAAATTTTCAGATAAAGTAATGAAAGCTCTAGTAGCATCATCTAGTATGTAATGTAATTCTGTCTTATTATCTTTCCATACATACTTAGCTGTGTTGAGCAACATTGTGATAGCTTCCTTCTTCACTTGGTTATGCACCCAAAACCAAGGTTCAGTGATATGAGCAGACTGTACTACAGATCTTTCTACATTACCTACTAATTCATTAGATGCTATAGCTCCCTCACGCTGTTTACTTACTCCAGATATTTCAGACAGCATACTTTCAATCTTATCCATCAAATTGATGTATTGATCAATAGTATTAGCCATAGAAAGGTCTAATGCAGTAATCTAGTTGAACTATGATGGTTTACCACCTTCTCTACCAGGTATGTCCCAACCCTCTTCATATGGGTTGATAAAGTTAACGCCAAGAGCAGATAAATAGTGCATCCATTTAGATACATCTATGTTCATAGACTTAGGTATCTGAGTAATATCCATATTTACTACTTTACCTTTATCTCTAGACATAGCTAACTCCAATCTATACCAAAGTACTATGTACATATACTGTAAAGGTTTCATCATACTAACTAGACTTCTAGGTCTACTATTAGTATTATTATATATTACTCCAGTATATGGTAATCTTTGAGCATTAGGATTATCTGCAGATACATACTGATAGTCTACAGGCTATATTCCTACATAACCGTCTTCACCGTATCTATACCCTTCCCATACTTCAATTATCCATTTCCACTCTACATTCAACTCCATACCAGTTTCTTTATAAGTTTCATCAACTTCATATTCTTCTGGCATACCAGTTTCAGGATCAATTACAGTTACAAATCCAATCTTCTTAAATGACTTCCAACAACAATGCCACAATCTAATATTGTCTGAACCGTCAAATGGATTAGAAGTGAATCCGTTTATGTTATGTAATTTGATATGAGCATAGTCTAATGATGTCTTTCTAAGTTCTGGATTTATACCTCCTTTGGCACCATCTTCCATTAGCTCCAGGAGCTCATTTAACTACTTCTCAGACATTTTATCATACAACCTGTCATATATCTCAGTTGCAGACATAATCATCTCATAACAGCACCATTGTGCCTCGTGAATAAACTCTATATCTGATGTTTCAGTGTCATAATCAAAGTATAAAGGATTGATGCGTTGCATACATGGTTGTCCATTTAATACTCCTACATAGTATATCTCTTCTCCACCTATCAAAGCGTCTTTCCACCCTTTAAAGAATTCATGAGTAATATTAAGTTTATTCTTTAAATAATTAAGACTATGATATGCTGTTATCTCTGCTATATCCTTATAGTCTTTACTCATGTATTTCTATATCTATTCTGGAGTCATAATCTCTCCAGACTCTAAAGCTTGCTGATATCTTTGCTATTCTTCAGGCCCTAGCTTACTCATAATAGTAGCCTGAATATAGTCTATTAACATCTATTTAGCTTTATCTTGCATCTCACTAGTAGCAATATCACTAGTACGTGTAACTCGGAAGTTAAATGGCCTTTTAGTTTCCTCTCCTAATAGTAAGTCTATCTTTGGCTTGATTATATTATAATCCTAAGCCATAGCTGGGAATCCATCCTACTATTTAAAAGGATTTGTAACATACTTTAGATCTTTCTCATTATATATACTATTGTAAAGATCATAGTAAGTCTACATTTCTTCCTTACGTGTCCTAGTATTGCCATTTCTAGATCCTCCCTAACTGTGTCCTATAATATAGTCTACACAGGCTTCCTACCAAGCTTTTGTCTTCTTAGACATAGGAAGTTTCTATATCGGAAACTGATTGATATTATTCATAATTAAAACATATATGCTTCTATATTATTATCGATTTCATCGTCATGAAACCAATCTTGAGTAAAAATAGGACCGTCAAACAATACTCGATTCCTATTTTCGTTCTTTTTCTCTTTTACTTTAACATTATATAGCTGTTCTCTATATATCATTACCTGCATCAACGCCATGACTCTATCGAAGTTTGCTGTATCATTATAACTGATAAGCTCTTCTAATAGCGGCTCTGATAGTATGTTGTGTAGGTTCTTCTTACCTGGTGATTGTTCTTCGTTAAGCCAGTCTTTAATTAAGCCTTCTCCCCATTGCTTAATCTATTTGTTCATGTGACAACCTTTCTTTCTTTGAACTTTGGAGTTTCCAACAACATCGGAAATAATATCGGGTTGATCAGCCAACAAATAGTCACAATGCTTAGCAGTAAAGTAAGGAAAAAGACCTTTTCGTTCGTTTTCATACATGATACGCCCGTTATAGTACACAGCTAATTTGCGAAGATTTTCATAGTACTCTTCAGCTGTCTAAGGCCTTCCTGTATATTCTGCAACAATAATATCGTAGTAGTTTTCAAAATTCTAAAATCTCTTATAAACAAATGTAGAACCTAACGAATTAGTACCCGATTGATCGTGGTCATAAGGGTCTACTCCTAATATATATAATCCTATAGGAGCATCCTTCATAGGGTGTTCCCATATCACTATAGCACCAGTTGGATCATCATCCTTCTTTAAAGGATAATGTGTTACATCTCCATGTTTCTTAATAACCCACTTAAGTGTACCATCTGGCTCCCACACTAGATCTCCAACCTATTTTACATTACTAAGACTCTTATTAGTACGTATTTTAGCTAACTGTTCTTGTAGTTCTTTCTTAGGGAATATATTACCGCCAAACTCCAAACATGCTTCCTATGGGGTTATACAGTGTTCTGCTACATATCTATCTACTGCTACAGAGTTAGTAGCATTTTCTACTACTTTTCTACGTTCAGATAATATGTACTCTACAGACTTCTTATACAGAGTATTACCATCTTTATCCATGTAGATTCTGTTGCCATTCTCATCACGGAAGTCCATATTAGTATACTGTGGTATAAAGAATCCACATTGCTTATCTGATGGAGTTTCGTCCCATATATTATCAAATCCTAGACAGTTATAACCATCTGGATTATAGAACATATCTTTAAGAGTCTCAAAGTGGCTATCTTCATCTCCGCCAGTACCAAAAGCAATCATTGTACCAAATGCTACACCGTCTTGTTCTACAGAAGGTCTAGCAATCTGCCATGCAGCACCTAGTTCAGAAAATGAACCAGCCTCTTCAAATATAATAAGTTTACCGGCTTTACCACGTACTACGTCAGGATTATCTTTTAGAGTAACACCAATAATCTCTGATTTGAAACCTAATTCCACCTCATTACCATATTCATCTTTAGTAAAGAAACCTGCACGTTTACGCATCGAAGTATTAACAGATCTTTTCTTACCCCACGCAGTATTCTTATCTATAAAGTCCATATAATCCCAAGCTTTAGTAAGAATACCATCCTCTGTCAGGTATTGCTTATTGCTTGCGTATATATATGTCTTGCTACCAGGAAATAAGTAATAGTTACGGCATGCCATTGCTGCATTCTTGTATGAATAACCTTTACGTCTACTCTTTAATGCGCATAAATGTTTACCTAAACCTTCTGCATCTTCTACTGCTAGAAAGAAGTAATAGTCATAATCGTAAAAGTCAGGGAACTGCAATTCACGAGTTTTCTTTACTTTAGTAGTTCCATCTAGGTTAGTTATAGTCGTATATATAATTCGTTGTATAGGACAGAAATTTAAATAAAAATAGTTATACCCACTAATGAAATCACCATCATCAGCAGTATAACCATACTTACATCTATCTCTCTACTCATCCCAGTATTTGAAGTACTCCGATGTACCTTGAGGATACTAACAATAAGAACCAGACGCTAAATACTATAGTGCTGGTCCCCTAAATTTATCGGACTATTTAATTTTTTTAGTAAAGTCGACCATGTTTTTCTATATTTATATTCCAATTATATTTCTTACTATCTATAGTACATTCATTCGGCGGTAATAAAAGACTATCTAAAGGAAAATTAATCTCGCTATTTTCTGCATGAATTACTTCAAGGCTACTTTCCAAAATAAGCATGATAGTAGTATCCTTTAAATTAGGATATAATTCTTTTAGATATTTATAAAATTCTATTTTCTTTTGGTCTTCCATAATACTATTTAAAAGGGGCGCGTTTCACAACGAACCCCCTCTCTTAACCTTAAAACTCTTTTTTTAATGAAATCAATGTTTTTTACAAAACCCTGAAGTTTGTCTTACGACAGGGACAACAGGGGATTATAGGCTTAGAGTTTATACAGGAACTCTCTCAAACCTGCCCACTTACGATTGGGTCCATCATGAGCTGTGTTAACTATAAGCTTCCTTATATAGCTAGTGACTTAGGAATTTACGTTGTGCCGGCCTGCAACTTCACTATCGTAGAAAGGTTTGTGAGATAAAATGCCAACGCCTCAGCTATCTCACACATTACCCAAATCGTGAATTGACCTTTCTAATAAATAAGTTAAAGGTAAGTAGAGGGTCATTCTTATCATATTTCAGAAGTTCGGATACTACCCACAGCTACTGCAAACTTACCTTTATTGGTAGCCCCACTACGACTCGAACGCAGACTAAGAGGGTTCATTTACTCGACTATTGCATCCAATCCTAAGATCAGTCTTCTCGTTTAGTCTGTCACGCTGCTTTCGCTTGCGCCTCGTCAACATTTCTGTCTTCCGAGTCAATTAGAGAAGATTCTAATAGTGGATTATTTATTATCCCACTACCATCCAATATAGTCCAATAACTATTTAACCAAAAATTATCTTTATTGTAACTTATAGTTCTAGTGCAAGTTTTTATTCTTTTAGTCTTAACTTCACCTTTATCTATAAGGGCTTTGGCCGCTTCTACTAAACTTCCATATCGAGCTATTTCTTTATGGTTGTTATCGTATCGTATTACATATCTTTGGTTTGAATGTTTTTGACCGGTCTCATTTACTATAGCAGTTACAACTTTGCGTCTAATACCTAGAATACTAGATACTTGTTTAACATTTCTAACTCTGTCATAAGTATCAGATACTAACTTTCTTAATTCGTCAGTTATCTCATATTTAGATTCGTTTCTTTGTTGATTTCTACTACCATAAGTAGTGGTCTGACTATGACAATTAGGACAAAGAAATCTTAAATTTTCAAGTCTATTATCATTATTTATACCATTTATATGATCTACTTCTAAGCTTAATGTTTTATCATTCCACTTATTTATCCCACATATGGCACATTTATAAGGTAATAGATTATTCTTTATTATACTTCTTCTAAGTACGGATCTTGTATGTTTACAATTTTCTCTAAATAGTACATCTGGAGATATCTCTTTGTCTTTATTAGATTTTAAGTAAGCATTCTTTCCTTTGAAATTAGAACTATCTAAGTTCAAGTCTGCCATCCTTCGTTTGATTTGAGAATAGCCCCAAGAATTTCCGTTTGTTGTATATCCTAATTTAAATAATACTTCTGCAATATTTGTACTGTTGCATATTAATTCTACAAACTGTTCGTCTGTACATTCGTATATTTTGTTTATCATAGCTTTATTTTTAACATTCAATTAATCATCGAACTTCTAAGAGCCTCCTGTGCTAACCATTACACCATAGGGCAATATTAAGAGGGAGAGGAAGGACTCGAACCTTCAAACCCAAGAGCTTTATTAACGACGACTTTAGGGCGCTTCCGTCAATCTACTGCCGTATACCTATTCCGCCACTCTCCCATATACGTGGTTTCTTTTAAGACCCACCACGTAAGGTCCTACTGATGGTATTTAGAACCATGAAATGATTCTCTTCAACCAAGATTTCTTAGGTCTTAATTTCTCGTCTATCTTATTAATCTGTTTCCAAATCTCATCTTGATTCTTTGTCAAATCTACCGTAAAACTCATCTTCTTCATTTTAAGTTATTTTAATATTATTAACGTATTGTTTTATTTAGGTTGTATTTTACTGTATTATCCTGCCAACTCATATGGATTTACCTTAGCGTCTCCTTTGACTCTACCCATCATAGTTTCTTCAGATTTAACCATGCTTTCTAGAGTATCTATAACCTTAACCACTTTATCTACTTGAGCCATACCATTAAGTAAGTCCTTAATCTTCTTTTCATCAAGTACTTCATCCAAAGAATCTTTATAATACTGACTAATGCTATCCAATTTTAGACGCATGTTATTGAATAACTGTAAAGTCTTAGTATTAATGAACTCTTTATAGCCTTCTTCACATATAGTCTCTTCAGCATTAAGTTTATAGTTAGAATCACCAAAGAATTGTTTCTTTAGTTTGGCCTCCCTAGTATCTTTATCCATACTGGTTACATATGGACTATTATACTTATTATTAAGCACAATATAACTTATTACTTTAGTAGCCCATACTTTATCAGGATCAGCATCGGCCTCCCATACTGTTCTAAAGCATGGGATACCTAATGCATCTGGGTGTATTTTTACTTTACCACCAATAAGATCAAATAGTTTCATTTGTAAGAACTTGTTTGTTATCTTTTTTACTCCACCTTATAAGATCGTCTTTAGCAAAAGCGTCAGAACAGACTATTGGTTTTAATGTCCACTTACTACTTATAGTATCATATTTACTTAATATAAGTACAATATCCCCTAACTTATAATCTATTACTTCTTCTTCTGTTATTACTTGACCGTCCTACTATGCAACGTATACGGTTCTACATTCAAAGTTATCAGATACATTTTTAATGCTATTAGTATCTGCTTTATATAAAATAGCATTACCGTACAGATCTATCAATAATTTATCCATATTAGCAATCACACTTAATATACTCACAATCACAACAAGAATTACAACCATTTGCTTTAGCTTCTTTTTGTTTTTGCTGTTGCTCTAGTAATCTGTTATAGTGATCTTTTACTTCATCACTTTCAACAAAGACATACTTTCTGTCATCATCTTTATCTATAGGATACAATTTTATTACCATAGTACCTTTAGTAACATTCCTTCTACATTTAGAACCATCTTTCTTTGTATAGATCCACTCTCCATCTTCGGGAATATACCACATACAGTCTGCGTAAAAACGATCTAGCAAGCTAATATTTTCTACTCCACTCTTGTAACCAATAACGATATCTCTATCTACTGAACAAATATACTTAATCATAATATTAATCTATTCTATAACCTAAATAATATTCTTTATTTAATCTCTCTAATATGCTTTCCGCAAGCTTCTACGGCACCTGCGGATTCACATACTCTGGGTTAGTCTTGTACTTCTGTACTATCTACTGAAATTCCTAAATCTCCTTCTATAGGCTCTGTTTCAACACATTTTTCATATTTACTTAACAGTTCATTACAAATACTATTTACCTGTTCAGTTCTGTTTTGTTCTACACCTTCTTTACCGTTCTTTACTATAATAGTAGTAATAGCATCCATCATATCTTGAGCAAATGTTTCATACAGTAGTTCGCCTGCCTGTATCTTTTCATCTACTACTTTATATAAATCTTTCATAGCCTTAGTAAGGTGCTCCTGATTAATGTTACCTTTTTCAAGACTCCACATTATTTTACTTTCTTCTATTGTCATATTGTTTTTATTTAAGTAAATCAGTTAATAAACTGAATATAGGTTTTCTAATGTTGTGTATGATCTTGTCTACAACTATATAGTCATCTGAGTCCCAAAACCCCTACTCCATCTCATATGCTTTCATGATATTATATCTATTAGCTATCATATCATTAGCTCGATTGATAAGCTCATTGCTCTATATCATCATATAAGTCTTTTTTAAAATTGCTTATACTCTTACTTATACAACCAGCTGCCCACCCTACTAAGTAAGCATATGCTTCATTTCCTTCTGTGAAATCTTGAGAGAATATACCCAATTGACTATATATGTAATCTGCAACATGTACTGATTCATGTGGAATCATATCTGGAGTTATATCTTTCAGATCTATAGCTACTACTAAAACTCCATATAAACTATCAGATATACGCATTACAGGAATAGTAATCATACCACTATCGATATATCTAGAATCGTTAAGTATACTATCATAAGATGTTGGACTCTCTGTATAAGGATCTGCAATTTTCATAAATGAGAACACCTTATCTAGACCTTCTATCTTGTCTGCTACCCATAATTTCCTAGGATATACAACAGGGTCATGAGTTTCAATCATTGGTTTCTTCATATCTTTTCTTGAGTTTAATCTTCCCTAGATAAGTAAATCTAATGGGTTTATTATTCATATTAGTTATAGCTTCATTAGTAAACCTAAACGGGCTATTGCATATAACTTCTATTATTTGTCTTGGTAAGTTGTATTTATTACTTAACTTAGTATATATACTCGTCTAATTTCTCATAAAGTTCTACCTTTTTGTAATACCTACATGTATTTAAAGTAGTAGGTCCTGCAAATGTATTAGGTCTAACTAGGTTTATTATATTGGCAGTATCTACCCAATCTTCATTATTATAACCACTGTCTTTGCACAGTATATTAAGTTTATTGCTCTCTACTTTACTATACTTACGTATAGGTTCGTATATCGCTGCATTAAAGTTAATTCCTGTATCATTTATCAATATCAGTTCAGTCCTACCTGGTATTATAGTAAACCTATTATAGGGTAGCTCTTTACGTCTAAGCCAAGCCCATACTTCCTTAAGTAGGCTATACTTTTTCCATGCTATTACTGAACCTGCTTCAATCATCATTGCTACCGCTTTCATCTTTACTTATTCTTAATACTATTGTTACTTGTACTCTATCACCGATTATCTCTGGTACTAAAGCTTTACTCACCATCACTTCATCTTCTACTCTACCTTTTACAAGTATACCTTGATTCTTAAACTTAGTAATATATCTGCTGAGGTTATCAGGAGTAATACCTAGAATCTTTCTAATGTATTTCCTATTCTCTGTACTTATTACATTCTTACTGATATTAGGGAGCTTTGGTGTATTAATATCTATATCTATAAACGTTGCCAATAATTCTAACTCCCTATCAGTAAGATCAAGTATACCATTAAGTGACTTGAGGAATTCTTTATACAAATCGGTTTTAGACACAGTCTTAACCAATTTATTCATTATCCTTATTCATTAATCGTTTCTTAACTTCATTCAATACTTTTGTAAGGTTAAAGTAAACAGTCCTAGCTTCTACAAACATTGCTGGAGGAATCTCACCTTTATCTGCCTTCTCTTCAGCTGTTCTATAATCTTCTTCATACTGTTTATTTAACTTATCAATGAATGCTAAAGTATTATCAATTACTTGTGCATCAGATAACTCATCAATAGCAAGTAGATACTCATCTTCACAGTAACAGTCTGCAATATCATCGCTAATACTCATATAACGATAAGTATTATCTTCTTCTACTTCTAGAGTAAACACTTCAGGATCTTCTACGCTATTAGTAAGAATATCACCTTTCTTTGCACAACCAAACTCTTTAATTACTTTATATTTCATAATTTTATTTATTAAATTTGTCTAATTTACAGGCAGCAAACCACATTAGGAATATACCACCTACAAATACACATATATCTGTTAACATACCCTTTAAACGCCTATATTATACTATTGTTAATAGCTTTTAACTTTTGTTAACAATTAGTTAACATATAAAAAGAAAGCCCAGCCTAAGCTGAGCCTTCTTTCTCTTACTTTATTAACATTATTTGCAAATAGCAATGATGTCATATGTCTTAACTAATTGACTGTCCTTAAACAAATCAAAGTCTTTTGCAAATCTCTTATTGTATACAACTATATCACCTACTTTAAACTCTTGGTCAGTCATAGATGCAGGCAACTGTAATACTACTCCTTTTGTAAAGTCAGATTCTACTTCCTTAGTTTCTGTTTTAGTTTCATATTCATTATAACCATCTTCATCTACAACACCAGTAGGAATCTGTTCTGTAAACTCTTTAGTAACCATAATAGGGTCTAAAGGTTTAATCCAAACATCTTTCAACATATTGTATTCCAGTCCATTAATGACTGTTTCTAGTACTTTATCTTCCATATTCTTTTAACTTAGTTTCCTTCTATAACGTCTAAATCTAATTTATGTTGCTCTAATTTCACATAATCTTGATATGATACTTTAGCTCTTAAACTGAGAGGGCCATTATATGGATTTCTTCCTTCTACAAGATATACCGCATCGTCAGATAATACTACATTTACTATACCTTTAATAGTAGTTTGAGTAGTTATAAGTATATTCTCCTTTAAATAAAGTTCTGCTAACTCGTCCGTAGTAGCCCTTAATGCCTTGCTCAGTCTATTAAGCCTACTATTAAGCTTAGTCTGTTTCTCTCTTATACTATCGAACTCCTATCTTAATTCTTCTCTTTTTATCATTTATCTACTAACTTTAGTATATTACCACCATTAGAGTTGCAGTATCTCCTAGCCATAGTAGGGCACTTAGGTATTCTTTCAAATGCGCAACCATCACAACTGCCACTACGTTGTGACCACACTGTATACTACTTATTTTCAATCTCTACTGGTATCCCCTTCTTTACTATCTCTGCTATTTCTGGATCGTATAATGTCATGCGTTCACCTTCTTAAGTATATAACCTTGTCTACAATAGTCTGTAATAGTCTTAGTACATAGGCCTTTCCCAAGTAAATCACAACCCTGACAACCACCTGGAGATACTTCTGGTGCTAAGAAATAGTCTTTACCTTTAACATCTATATACTTACCTGAGTAAGCTATTGGTCTAATTACATTTTTATTCATATCAATCTAAATTATTTGTTTTACCTTTTCCATGTTTATCTAAGTAAAGCATAGCTATTGCGTTCCACGCTACAGCTGCTAAGTGATTTACTTTAGTTTCGTCATCGATTTTATTACCTTTCTCATATTCAAGTAAGTGTCTTAACATAGCAGCTTTATAACGTTGGTAACCATTCTCTAGGTTCTGCCAATTATTGTCACCATACTTAATAGAACCAGCAGTATATAGCTTAACAATATCTTCAATTTCTTCTAGTGGTAGTAAATCCCACCTTAGTTTACTATCTTGGAAGTCATTCTTCTTTCCTTCTTTCATAGTCCTAGTTTTTCTGCTTCCTCTGAACTTACGAGGCGTTTAAATACAAAATCATAATAGTAGTCACTCCATACTATCTCTACAAAGCGTTTTAGCTCTTTATCGTAAACGATACCTTTGTAAGGGGAATCTAATTGGTGCATATCTTTACCAGAATATTTTCTATTCAGTAGTTGTTCTTGTGTATATTCTTTCATATGTATTATCTAGAGTAAGTCTATACAGTGTTAACTTAATGGCTTAGTTTACTTATGATACTTAGTTCTACTGTATTACTGTTCTACTGTCTAATAACAGTTAACGTATTAGACTACTTAATAGTTACTATGTTGTTAACGATATTAACAATTATTAAGAATGTTTATGGCTATTTAACATCAATATTTTAACATAGTTTAACAAAAAATTATATAAAAATTTTTTAAGAGGATTTGTGAATATATAGAATGAAAAAAAATTGGGTACCCTAGTGAGCGTGTGGACCAGCAAAGATTCACTCCCCTCTATTAAGTATTGGCAGGGAACACCCCGTACTGGCTTCGGTATTGGCGTTCCCTTTTATCGTGTATTGTGTAATTCTTAAAATTGTGTAGTTATGAAGTGCAATGTAACAAACTTTATTAAAGTGGAGAGAGAGAACGAAATGCCGTACTTTATTATTAAAGCAACGGGAGTCGAAGGTGATGAAAGTGCAAACGTAGTGGACGATGACGGATGTATTAATCCGTTTGCTATGATGTCGAGGCGTTTTAATTTCACAAAAACACTTTTTCCGTCAACGGACAAACAAGTAGAGCAATTAGAAAAGCTTTATGAGGTGGATGAGGACGGGAAAGTAGTTAAGGGTGCACCGATACGGCTAATGTCGGTCTCTTGGGCAACAGGAACAGAATTTTATATTAAAAAAGAAGGTTCTGTTACGGGAGTTTATGAGACAGAAGAAGAAGTAACGGAAAAGATAGTGCGTAACGGTAAGACTATCGAAGTTACTAAGACTAAGTATGCGCCGAAAGTGTTTAAAAGTGTCAATTTAACACTCTTTGAAAATGCGGACGGTACATGCGCCGAAAACGGTGGGAATGCGGATGCCTTATGCAAAAGAACGTTTGAGCGTGGACTTGAATCAGGTGCTTATATTCCGTGCGAAACTGCACCCGATATCACTGAGGTAATCGCTTAATATATAGCGGTTCTATCCAACAAACACTGCCTACAACTATGTAGGCTTTGTTTGCTTTGCAAACCAACATTTATTATCAACATAACAACTTTGCCTATGTATTCATTAATACACGGACTAATAAACATTATATCTGCCCTATTTTGTTATTACATTATAGGAGGGATTAATGGTGTAATCTTTTATCTCACCTTTAATGTGTTTCACATTCTATATCTTACCTTAAGATTAGATGATGAGTAAGAGAACAAGTAAGTCTTAAGACTCGCAATAGTGCATGAGCGTTAGATGGCACTTACGTTTAGATGTGGTAGTGTATAAAAACCACTCTAGTTCGAGCATACTATAAAAAGCTCATCTTGAAAAAACTCAATAACTTCGGAGTAGCGTAAGCTACGGAGTTGTGTAACAATCCCAAGACATTGAGGGCACCAGTTCTTTCATTCTTTCGTGGGAATACTACATGATTACAGTAGTATATTAGCGAAAAGGTAATCGTAATTGAATGAAAGTTTAATTGTAGAATTAGCTACTCTACAATTTAGTGAACGTTAGTGACGTTGTAATATAATTAGTCTTTAGAAGGACTATATTACATTACTAAATAACTCCTCATCTTATTCTAGATATGTAAGATGAGGGCTATCGTATCTGTAGATACCTGATGAGTCTTTGAAAATTAAGACGAAATAGCAATTATTAACCAAATAAACAACAATATGAAAGCAAACAATCAAGACATCGAATTCAAGATATGCACAGCATTAGCTATAGCTATGATAATAGCAAGTATTGTTTGCTATCATATCTTTAATATTTAGCGTTATGGAAATAACTAAAACATTGTACAATTTATTAGGTAAAGAAGTAATAGTAGAATACTCTAATAAAAAAGTTCTTACTACAATAAGTATAATAGAGAACAATGAAGGAGTAATAACCTTCGTACTATCAAATGGTGATAAAATAGCATTAGATACAATAAGTTCAATTGTACATAATAATAGTACTACAACTATTACTTACAATGATGAAGGACTGATTGTATTTAAAATAGTCTAAGAAAACTTCAAAAACAGATTTATTCGCAAAGTAATTATTCTATGAAATGCAAATTAACTTCTAGTGTTGTGAAACACACAATCCACGTTTTAATTATAATAGTATAAGTTAGGTATGCCCTTATAAAGACTTAGGTAACGCTAAGGACTATACTATTATAATTCTCTTCTTAATGCAGCTAATATAGCAGTGACAAGCCTGTCTAATCGTCATAGAGACGTGAATGCAGAGTCAAGAAAACATAATCTTATTTACTATGCACAAGTAAATACAGATTATGAATCCACGTGGAAGGAAGATAGGTACAGTTGTAGGTTCCAGCTGAGTGCATACCTGATTAAGCAACCAAGCGAAAGTAAGTATAGCAAAATTAAGTCGTAGCGTTACGGCTTTACTTTAACAAATGAGTCCTGAACACTCATATAACGTACTTACTGGTCTGACACTAACCAAAAATAAGTGTCACTCTTATATCTGAAACAGTTCTATAGATATAGGTAAGATTAGAAGAACATAGGTAGAAATCCTTTTAAAGGCACTTAGGCTAAGTGTAATATAGCCTGATAATAGAGTAAGAGAAAATGAGACGAGAATATCACCGTAGCTCTTAGCATAGCTTATAGTCATATAACGTAACAGTTGACTATATTAATGCGCTTACTCTATTATTTTTATTGCATTAACTAACAAATAAATCAATTATATGGAAACAAAAGTAGTACTAATAATCACTGTTCATCTAATGCTGGGTATACTTGGATCTATACTTTTTCTTAAAGATATATATAGAACATACGGAGAGTTAACATTAGGCGATATATTAACGTTCTTAATAATTGCTCTTACAGGACCAATTACTCTACTAGCTTTATTAACAAAATATCTTGATAGATTTAAAATACTAAAAAAGTAACTAATAAATCATGTAAATTAGAATCTTATTAATAAGTTAATGCAGTAAATATTACTGCATCTATACTGTGAGAATCAGTATCAACTTTGTGGGGCTTATATTTAGACAATGTGTGATAATAGTTGCAAATATTATTATATAATCTAATATTAGTGCAGATGAAATCAAAGATAGTTCGTATTTGCGGTATTGCGGGATACGAACAAGTCAAGTCATTATAAGACTGGGTAGCGTGATACAAAAAATCCTAGCTGACCTGTAGCTAGGTATCTTTAAGGTGAGAATCCTTGACAATCCTGTGGGGCTCATATCTTTAGCTGTCCATTCAACTTGCGCTGTAGTTGAAATCGGCAACCAGCAAAGTATTAGTGCAGACGTTAAAATCAGGAACAACTACATCATTCCTAACAATATTATTAGTCATAAGCTTAACAACAATACGATGTAGCCAAGTATGCCCGTCTTTAGTATCTAACAAAACTACGTTTTGCCTGTTTTTGCTGTATTATTTTTAGCAATTCATTCCAAATGACTAGTGTGTCATTACTAATATACTTATCTGTGAAGATAGGTATATTAGTTGCACTCATAAGGTAGCCTTCACGTGGCGAGTGTGTAAGTAGTAGGTTTAAAAAAGAAATCCAGTTTGTTTGCCTATGAAACTAATACCTTTATTTAATAGTATTAATCAATAATATATAATAGTATGAAAAAGAAAGAATTATCTAAAAGACATCAAATAATTGTATATATGAATATACATTTACTTGAATTCCTTCTAAAAAGGCACTTACTAACTAATTTTATAGATGAAGCAGTTAGACAATCAAAGTGGCATATACCAGTATATAGAGAAGAACAAAAGTATTGTTATTTTTGTGAATTCTTTTCATGGACTAAATCAAAAAGAGGTTGCAAATATTGGGCAACAATAGATTCAGATTTTGACATTTATTTATATAATCTAAAAACAGCATGAAAAAAATCAAAAGACATCGGTTCGTGATTAATCTACCTTCAACTTTACTACTTTTTCTTATTAAAGAAAGAGTATTAAGTAAATTTATATCTAATACTGTAGACTTTTTTTCTGGAAAAGGAAAAGGATTTATTTTAATACCTGATTTAGCCGAAAGTTACTTTGAATGGGAGAGCACTAAAGAGGGTCATAAATACTGGGAAGACTTAATTAATAAATATTATGAACAATATGATGAATAAAATTAGTAAGTATATTCTAGTAATTATACTTATTATTGTAATAGCTTACACTATTATAAAATGCATTCCTGAACATCCTATATACAATTTTGTAGATTTACAAATGAAGTATAAGAGGTATCTATTAGTAGATAAATATGTAGAAAACTTTAGTGATTCTTACGTATTTATACTGAAAAATCCAGTTACTAATCAAAACAATAGAGTATATGTAAAAGATTACTTATACACTAATGTATATTTCGTTGGAGATACTATTAAATAACAATTATGAAAAGAGAAGATATCAAGCAGAATATCTAAAAACTAACTTTGCTGACCTATTACTTAACTGGTTTGAAAAGTAATTATATTATTAACTATTAAACGTTTATCAAAAAATGAAGAAAAGTTTTATTTTACATTCCGCAGTAGACGGTACTGAACTTTTAGTGCCAAGAGACTCCTTAGACTACGCTTACGTAGATGACGATAATAACACTATTGCTGTTATTTTGTCTAACGAATTTGCGGTTACTGAATCTATGGCTGAAATAGCCGATAACTTAGAAGAAATGGAGGACTAAAAATGGAAAATGAACTAATGAAAATGCCTAAGTCATCTAATAAAGTATGGATATGGGCACTGCTGTTTATTGCTATTTTAGCAGTCGCAGCGACTGTAATCTATCTCGATCGTGAGAAGATTTCAAGACTTTTTAACTCTGAGAAGAGTACTGAGCTACAAAAAACTGATATTGCAGAGGATTATGTTCCTACAATACAGGAAACTCTACAAATGAGGGAACAAATGAAATGGAATCAGCATGTTGACAGTGTATTTCTTACAATGCCAGAGGTAGTTCTAACTGATATTTTGATTAATCATGGTACAAGTATGTCTATAGAAGACATAGTTACTATATATGAATCAAACAAGAACTGCTACAATAGTGTTCTAAGTGGTGCACGATCGCAACAATATATTGATTCTATAAATGAAAAACGAGAAGAAAGAGATACAATTAGTATTTCTCATTAGCGTAACCTCCTAATAAGTTAATATTAGGTTAACTATACTTGTCTGTGAAGATAGGTATAGTCTTCAGAAAATGACAAACATGTGGGGCGTAAGAAATTCTATATCTATAATCCATTCTGTTTAAGTTATAGATGAAAGTAACAGAAAAGAATTTTGATCGTGCAGACGTTAAAATCATGTACTCCAATAAGGATGGTTTGACAGCTATTCCTGCTTATGAGTTAAAACTATAGTGAGAGTCAGAATATATTAGGTAAGAGAAAACAAGTGAATACTATTTATCTTATTAACATGTTTTACAACAAAAGTGGCTAAAAGAGTTTAGCAAAAGTCTGATACTTAGACTTAAAACACAAATCCAAAAGTATCTTGGTCGTCGTCAATAATTATTAACTAACAATTTAAGATTATGTAAAAAATGAAAGGAAAACGGTATTTGACTGAAATCACATTTAAAACAGATCACTTTTTAGCTAATTTATTAGCAGTAAGAAGTTTCTGTGGTATTACTCCACTATCTAAAGCTAAAGAATTAGTTAATCAAGGTAGAAATGGGGTGACTGTAAACAATCTTCATTTAGAATTAAATACTAAATTATCTACAGATGACTTAGTAGCTAAGCTAGATGAATATGAAATATACATTAAAATAACTAATCAATAGTAAAAAAAATGAAAGCAATTATTATCGTATTTGATGGAGAGTATTTACCTGAATATGGTGGACAGGATGCACTCTGCGCTAAATTAGTTAAGACATTTAGCGCACGCTCTAATGGCGTAGAAGTACCTAATAGAAAAGTAAAAGTTGTTACTATGACTGACTCTGATATAGAGAAGTTATTAGTATTAAATACTTTAACTAAAACAGAAGGTATAAGTTGTGCTACAATTAATCAATCTGTAAAAATAGCAGATATAATTGATGATTTCTGTAAAAAGGTATTAGCTATTGTAGGTAGTAGAGTATTACTTGGGGAAAGTACCTTTAAACAGGCTTTTGTTATTAATCTGATTAATAAAGATGAACTACGTAAGCATCCTGCAGTACCGTATATTGCAGAGATAACAGATGAAAAGATATATCTTGATAGACGTAATCAGCTAAATAGCTATAAATACGGCTGTCTACCAGAGTATATTAACATAGTTCACAATAGTATATGTAAACTCTACTAATATGGCAAAGACAGATAAGGAAGAAAAACCGAAAGACTTCAAGAAGAGGCCTAAACATAAAAAAATGGAGCCTTATAGCCGCACTAAAGCATGGAAATAATTGAACAACAATGTCCTACACGTGATAATAAAATTGCCTGTAGTGAATGCCCTCATGAGTGTAAACTCAGAATGGAACCAAAGAACAGTACGTCAACAGAGATTCCGCCAGAGTCTCTGCCAACTGTTATATATTACTAATTTTAATTTGTTAGTAACATGGTGGATTCAGTCAACCAAAGGATTACTTAAAGCCAGAACCCTAATGGAAGCTTAGTACTACTAAGCTACTAAGCAAGAGTACAAAGGACTATACAACGGTCAACCTAGCAATAGGTCAGGAGAAGGACGTGGGCTGTCTGCGAATAAGAAGTACAAATAAGCAGAGTAATTCTTTTAAATTTAAATCATTAAATATCAAGTTATATGACAAAAACAAAAAGAATAAAACAATTAAAAGCAGCTATATCTACAGGACTATTAAGTATAATAGATACAAAGTACTGTGAAAAAGAAATTGCTAAATTAGAAAAGCAATTAAAAGCTGAAGAACAACGAATTCATATTTTTCTTATGAAATGTTCTGAAAATTCATTAAAGCGTAAAGAAGCTTATGAAAACAGAAAATTGATAAAAGCAGGAGAAAGAGAAAGTTATCGTCAACGTAAAATAAGACTTAATAAAGAAAGAAGAGATTCTTTAAATAAGTATTAAAATGGCATATTACTATACTCAAATAAATATAGCTCCTACTGAAGATATAGATAGAAGAGCTGAAGCATTAGCATATTTTCACAATATGAATATTGCAGATGCACTATTAATGTGTAGTAAAAATAAATGGAAAAGTATTAAAGTCAAAGTTAAATACATAGCTAAAGCTGTAGTATATGCTAGATATAGATACTTTTCTGATTGTGACTTTATAGAAATAATTCCATAGAGTTAATTAATATATTTTTTAATCATTAAAACTGTAATCAAAAATGGCAGAAAAAGAAAAAATGAACATCCTCACAACTGAGGATATCAATGGAGAAAATATCCAAGAGGTTATCTCCAATTCAAGTAAGGTAACGGAAGATATTGCAACGAAAGCAGCAGAAAAGATTGCTGAGCGTCGTAAAGAGAAACTTACGAACGACCTTATTGAAGTTGTACAGAAGTGCGAATATACAGTATCGGCTGCGGTACTGCAAGTTCGTCGCTCTAATCGTACAAACCAACGTATCAAAAGCTATCTGAAGTCTTTGTCAGAACTAGCTGAAGATGTCAAGAGCGGAAAGAAACCTGTAACAGCATGGGACAAAGAAGCTCGTGAGATGAAGAAGCAGTTTGACAAAGACTTGATTGAAATTGGAAAGAGTATCGATGAATCTCTTCGTGAGCTGAACGAAATCTTCCCGAATTCATGGCAATGGCGATACGGAGAATTAGTTCCTGGAAACAAAAATTAATTCTCAAATTAAAAGAGACACCAGAGTTAGAATCTTTGAATCAATACTCTTAGTGAGGGGCGGTTGGGCTTTTGCCGGGGATACCAGCGCACACGGACCTGAATTAACAGGTCACATATGGAATCTTTGAATCAATTATGTGGTGTTACAATGAACTACTGATCATAAGTCTGAGATCGCGACAATAAGATTGTCCCGCATTAGTAATAATGCTGAAACGCTTTAGTCGTGATATCAAGTCAGACAGATATTTGTGAATCTTTGAATCTTATAGAACTAAGTAACGAGTTTGAGAATGTTCTATATCAGATATCGTTAGTATTATCAAGATCAGTAATAGAGATTAACCATCTCAAGACCATAGGGTATATGACTTTGGTCGGTCATATACCCACATTGACTGCTAGGTCTATGAATCAGTCGTATGGACGAGGGTTTGATCCCCTCCAGCTCCACAACAAGTGCTAAAGGATGTGGGTGAGACTCCCTTAAGTGCTCGCGAGATAGTAATTGCTTGAGCTGCCTGATAACGGCTAGGATAATTTAGAAGCTTCGTTCTAGCTGGCACTTTATTACATTACAAGGGGCTGAATGAATTTGACAGCGACAATGTGAAGTAGAATAGGTCAATAAGCAGATAACTGGCAACACAAGTTATGTAACAGATTACACTCGCTTAGTAGCGTAAGTAATCTAACGGCTAAGCTAATGTCGTAAAAAGCTGGAGTAAGTAAGCTTTGCATGGTAGTGAAGCCTTGGGTTTTACCAAGAGATAAGGAGTTCGAGTCTCCTACTTACTACAACTAAATTAAATTTAATCAATAAATTAATTTGAAATGGGATTAATGAATTTTATCAGAGAAAACTTACCTGAATCATGGGATAAGGCTTCAACAGAAATGAGAATGAAAACCGAATTAATACATCGGTTGCATAGTGTAGTACCATATACTTATAAAAATAGGTATCACTACAAAGAAGGTATAGCGTACATCAGAAGACTGTTTAATACTAGAGCGGATATAATCCACTTAATAGATGCAACAGACATTGATGTTGATAAGTGGAAAGAATTAGGTAACAAAATTAAAGAAATCGAATATCAATGCGTGTAAGATACTTTGCGTGGTTCGACTCAAAAGCCGAACAGACTGAATTCATTAAATTACTTAATGATTCTCGTACTGAAAATGAAGCTATTAATAAAGTAGCTCAGAAGTATCCAGATCTAAGAATGTCGGAAATAGCTGGAATAGTAGATAACTTTAAAAAACAAATTAATAATCATGAGACTTAATCATCCTGGTATATACCGGATTATTGGCGAGAGTTTTGAACTACTTGCTAATTGTGTTGGAGAAGCTCCTTGTATTAGGATTACTTCAGCTTTATATATGAATGACCTCGTTCAAAGAGGTAAGTTTACAATCCTCGAAGAGGAATCTATTGAAATTCAGAGTATCTATGCAGATCCAGATGCATTTGTATTCTTAGAATATGAATATTCTGAAATATGTAATCTACCACCTTATCGTAAAACGATACGTGGTACGAAGATGCCTAATATCTCTAAAGATGAGATAAAGGAATTCACAGAAAGATATCTAGAAGATATTAAGATTAATGGTCGTGGAGTAATGGCTACTAAAAGTTATATCATGAGTAAAACTGAGTGGTCATTATCACAGATTAACGTCGTAATACTTCAGATACAAAAAATACTAAAGCGTAATGGACGTTTATAGTTTAACCAATAGAGTATATACTCATTGGGGCAAGAGATATAACAGTTTTAATTGGAATGACGAATGGAAAACCCATACAAGACTGTATTCTAAGACTAGATTCAGAGGCACTCCTATCATAGCATGGCTCGATATGAATATACTCCAAAGAATAGGTAAAGATTCTGATTTTACTATCAAAGTAAGAATTAGAATATTATGTGGTATGATTAACAAAATACCACATAATGTTTATTCTAGAGAAATGAAAATTAGTTTTATGGAATGTGTATGGGATATCTATAAGCAGTTCAAGAAAAGCTGGGAAAATTGGCATTGTAGATATGTACTAGGATTGCCATTCTAAGGATATAGGGCTTTGATCGGCCCTATATCCACTATAAAGCCCGTAGATATGACAGATGAAGAAAAACAACAGTTATTCGATCTGATCAAACAGGCGAAAGAAGGCAAGCAAATTGCCTTTACAAAGCTTTATGAAAAGTATAAGCAAACTATCTACATTACTATATATCATATAGTAAATAACAGAGACGTTGCTGATGATTTAACATCAGTTACTTTCATAAAAGCTTTTTCTAAGATTAGTAGTTATGTTAATAACATTTCATTTGAGATGTGGTTAAAAACAATAGCTATTAATAGTAGTATTGACTATATTCGTCGTACTAAAAAAGAGAAGTCAAATTATTGGATTGACGATAGTGATAATAGTTTCCAGTTGAGTGATTCTGCAGATCATTCACCTGAAGAGAATTATATCTTTGAAGAAACAAATTTGAAACTACAAGATGCTTTATCAAGACTTCGCTTTAAGTATAGGAATATATTAAAGTTGCGTACTGAGAATAATCTCTCTTACAAAGAGATTTCAGAGCAACTTGGTCTTAGTGAGAGTCAAGTAAAATCGACACTCAATAAGGCTAGAGAGAAACTTAAACAATTGTTAAACTAAAAAAAGATTTACTAATTATGACAGCAGCTTGGATTATTGTGTTACTATTAGTAGCATTTGTACTTTCGCGAGTATTTCGCAGTACTAAGATCTGGTGGAGTTTTATCTCTGCTATTATGGCTGGTCTATTAGTAGGTTTGTTGAGTAAAGAAGTTGTAAAGTCTACTAAGGTAGATAATACAGCTACTTTTACTCAACTAGTTAACACCATGAATGAGGAGAGTGTAGCGTGCATGCAAAACTCAATTGAGTTGATCGTAGAAGATCCTACTATAACAGTAGTTGCAGGTTACATTGCAAAGCTTTATTCATTTGACGCATTAACTAGTACAACAGCCACTAATGGGAGAGATTCACCAGCAATAGAGGATGATAGTTGAACCTCTTAAAACATTCTATTTTTATTACAAACAAATATTAATTAACTTTTTGGAACAAACAATTTATCAAGAATTATGGAAAAAGAAATGACTAAAGCAGAAAGAAAAGCTGCTTTGAAAGCTGCAAAGAAAGCAGCTAAGGAAGAGAAGAAGGCTGCAATCGCTAATGGCGGTAACGATAAGCCTGAAGTTAAAACTGAGACTAAGAAAGCTGAGGATACTCAGCAAGTAGCTGCACAGACAGTAACTAATGAAACTTCTGCAAAGAAGGGAGAGACTAAGAAGGAAGAAAAGCCTCAAGCCACCCAGAAAGAGCAGAAGAAAGAGGAAAAAGCTCCTTCTAAGAAAAAGGAACCAAAGATTCCCACAATTATTCCTGAAGATGCATCTAAGGATGTAAAGAAGGATCCTGCAGAAGTTGCAATTAAACGTGCTACTTCCTTAGTAAATGCAGTTGACAATGTAGGAATTCCTATAGGGTCTACATCCTCATCTCTTGATGGTAAAGCGATGTTATCTTTCGTAATGCAACAGCGTTATGCAAATAACAAAGAATTAGCTGAACGCTATCCAGAAATGTATGCTGACATTAATCGTAACATTGATGTTGTGACATTGTTAGCACTTGTAGATGTCCGTCAGGATTTGTTTAATCGTGGAGAGAAAGGTGAACTCGAACTTCAGATTGATGCAAATCAAATCATGCCGCTACAAAGTATGGCAGAAATGCTAGGAATTAAACTAGCTCCTGCTAAAGCTCTGCCTGGAAACGATAAACAGTTGTCTATCGATTTTACAAAATCTGAAGTACCTAATGAGCTTTCTAAAGATGCAGGTACGTCTTCTATTAAAGAAGAAAAGGTTGAGCTTGATCCGAACAAGATCACTTCTGATGATATGGTAAATTCTGCCTTAGAACATATCATCAAAAACGGAAAGAATATGGCAGAAAACATCGTTAACATCGTAGAATGGTATCGTACTTATTGCATTACTAAAGAAGAAAATGCAGATAAGAAACTGGCTCTTGATGACAGAACTACAGCTGAATGGCTGGAAGAGATCTTCACAAGAATTAAACCAGTTAGCTTATTACAAGGTCTTGGTCGTGCAGTATATCTGTATACTTCTCAAACAGGCTCTCCGTGTAGTGCTCATGCAATCTTGCATACACACATGTCTAAAGCTGGTTGGTCTGAAGAACAGATTGCAAGTACGCTAAAAGCTCTTATTGGAGAGAACTTCCGCTATAAGCTAAAGGATGACAATACATTGAAACCGACGGAAGACAAGGCATTAAATGCTATTGTTGGTAATCTTGGTACTGAATATATCGACAAGATATTTGCCGACTATAATCTCAGTAATGAGACTATTAACAGTGCAGAAGAGAGTAAGAAATCTGAACTTGAGAACAATCGTTCAACAGCTCGAAAAGTCTTAGGTATTCTTCGTACTAATTACTTCCCGAAGGAACATAAACCTACTGATGCAGAATTGCGAATGGTAGTAGGTCAGATTATTAATCTGTATCGTAATCCAGCAGATCGTCTCGCAGAATACTGCGGAGAGTCAATCAGCAGTCCTAAGGAAAGCGAATTTCCAACAAGTGAAAAAAAAAATTAAACCCAGCTAAAATATGGCTAAGTTTAAGCTTTTGGAAGAAACTATTCTCTAAAAAATCATAATCAATATGAATTCTAGAGTATTATCGATTGTTAGCATGTTTATGGCTAGTGTTCTCATTGGCTATAACTTGCTACCAACGAACACATTACAGGCACAACCACCTGTATTTCCTTCTGTAATAGAACTACCTAGTATAGCTAGAACTATTCCACAAGAAGTGAAGAAGTCTGTGCAAGAGATAGATGTTGAAATAGATCTATCTACTAACGAAGTATCTGTAAAAGGAACAACAGACGCAATTGTGAATGTTAAGACTACTAATGAGCCAAAACCTATAGTAAAATATAAAACTATAGTAAAAGAGGTAGAGGTCAAATCTACTGGATATCCATATGTAAAAAGTGTGGGTAAAGTTCCAGAAGGTACTACACCTATTTCTCCATTAAAAACTATTAGTAGTAATGAGTAATAAGAATCGCATTATTCTTAAGCAAATGGTTAGATTATCTACCATTTTAGCTGACCTTATATCTGCAAAACGTAGTATCAATAAGGTTCAAGAACAAGCAGCTTATTTCATTGTACAAGGTGAAAGTTCTAATTTCTTAGAGGTTAGATTAAAGGCTGCAGAAGCAGATTGCTTATGCTTAGCTCAGTACTTACGTTTGTCTGTAAGTAATTGTTGTAGTAAATTGGATGGTTTTGATCCTAGTAGAATGGATCCGCTCGAGTATATCAGTAGTAATGAAATACGAAATAGATGCGCAACTATTTGTCGAGGTACTAAAGAAATAGCTATTATTAATTTAGTAACAGGAGAAGTTCAACAGATAGAACCAGATTTACAAAAAAATACGGCTGAAGAGAAAAGTCCTGCGGAAAAAAGTTAACAGTAATAGCCGCAATATAAATACTATAATTATACTGTAGTTCGAGAGGAGTAAAACTGTAGCGTAAATCACTCCGGTAGTTATAATTGGGAAGTCATACCGCTACGTCAGGAAGTTTGTGTTCATTAACGCATAGTCCGAAATAGACAGAATCCGAGAATATGTTAGCAGCTACAACTGTGAGATACCCAAAAGGTAGGATACTAGCTTACATACTTGAAAACTATGTAAGAGGAGGTTAGAGTGTACAACCTTCATTAGGCATTGAGAACCGTTTTGGTGAATGCTAAAGACTCGTAGGAGGAACAATTTAATCCAAATACAAACAGTACAAGGGGAACGAAATCCTCTATAATTACTCGTGTTAGACTATCACAGTCAGAATCAAGTAGGAGTATAAACAACGATGACGCAATAGGGACAATCGGGTTCCTAGCCTTAGAATCTTTGAATCAGCTCCTTTGGAAAGAGCAGGCGAAACATTCTAAAAAACTAGGTAATTGCTACCAACCTGCGGGGTCCAAACTCGCAGTAGAACAAAATCGTGTAGCCGCGCGAGCTGATTGCGAAGACGGACAAAAGGGCTAATCTACAGTGTTCAGTACACATCAGCTGTGATGCAATATAATAAACATTGGAACTTGTACTTATGAAGGTAGATAAAACAACTGATACTAATGTAAGGGTAACCGTGTTATGGTACATACTTATACAAAGTAAGGATATGAAAGCTGGAAACGCAATGATCCGAATGAGTGAAGCGAGAGCGGAACCATGACATTCGACTGATTATCGTGGAGCAGGAGCCAATCCTGTGCATTATCGTAAATAGTGTGCTGCAAAAGAACTTACGTATAAGGAATGAGGTATATGAGATTGATACCGCCTTTCAAGTCTGAAGTGACTCACGTGCTTAGTCGTTCGTGTGAGTATAATTGAATGAGGAATGACTGGACAAAGAATGTCCATGCGGTTTGAGGGCGCTATAACCCTGATTCTAAGAGGATAGAGACCTTTAGCAAGTCTTAATTAATTATCCAGAAATGTATTGAGGTGAAGCTTAGAGAACACCTTCTAAAAAACAGCAGAGCTTATACGTTTTAAGATATGTAAACGTCTTTGTTTAAGATATAAACTCAACCAGAGTTGAAGATTAAACATCGTAGTAACTAAAAAACTAACAAAGTAATAAGACCTATACAGGATGCTATGAGGATAGCATCTCATAACCAGCTGATATGTTTAAAGTATGTGAGGATATACTTTATTAACTGATGTACTTATGCCTAATAGAATGGGCTATTGGAAAAATGTATTCTAAATTGTTTAACATTTAATAATTGGGAAGTTCAATGATAGGTCAGACGCATAGCAGCTTACGTTGTATGTAAGCAATGAAGAGTCCAAGTCACCCCGACTGCCAACCGTTACGCTGACATAGACACTCGTAAAGTATATAGCAGCAACTATATATGTACTGAGAACGCTGAATCCGAAAAGTAAGCCTACACACTAATAAGGTCGTTATTAGTCGAGCAATGCTAATATGCAGAGCGCTAGTAGAAAGGGAGCTAAGTAAGATGATAGGTGGAAATCCTAGTATTCGTGCAGTATAAACAACAAATCCTATGCATGGTATGAGTGGGTCATGCTATAAGCAATGAGCTCATGAGTTTGGTAACGCTTAGAATAAAGCGACCGTTATTCAATAGAATATCGACAATATACGGAAATGCCTTGTAGGTCTATCGTAGACTGATGATAAGCGCTGTTTATAATGCAACTAATCGCGTTATGAACTTACGTTGAGAGGTGCATTAAGCATCGTAAAAGTTGAATCTTAATCGTCGACACGGGACGTTAAAACCATAAATATCAGAAATTATCAGAAGTAAAATTCACAGAATTTTTCTCATAAATTTAACCGTTTATTTTCAGCATGCCGAGTAGATTATGTGATTGAGTTCACTACTGACATTATTTCAGTAACATAAATAATCGAAAAGGCGGAGAGCATTAACACAGTATTAATTAAAGAATAAACCAAATGGTTCGTATTGGTATATCAAGTACGGACTCAGAAAGGAAACATTTGTATGGAAAATAATAATTCTATTGGAGTAACTGTAGGTATCGGTACTCCATCAATTGAGAGTCAAGTCATGGCTCGG
>OGHO01000900.1_pt1 | contig 32662 bp, 19 predicted proteins | sample 1571421 | NCBI WGS metagenome assembly OGHO01 (sample SAMEA2581937, study PRJEB24529) | metagenome | biome: Human gut stool | place: China | collected 2011
CATTCCCCCTCGCACCGACCTTGGAATCGGGGGATGCTGGACACATGCCATCATGAGCGAACATTGCGGACGATTCGCCATCCAGTTGGATAGTGATGATTTGTACATCAATCGACACGTCCTCCAACGCATTGTCGACACGTTCCACAAACGTCAATGTGCCATGATTATCGGTAGTTACAAGATGGTTAATTTCAAGCTGGAAGAAATACCTCCCGGCATCATTGACCACAAGGAATGGACGCCGGACAACGGGCGTAACAACGCCTTACGTATCAACGGGCTGGGGGCGCCCCGAGCATTTTACACGCCATTACTCCGGCAAATCAGAATCCCGAACGTCAGTTATGGGGAGGATTATGCCACGGCACTCGCAATCTCCCGTGAATACCAGATCGAACGCATTTATGAACCGCTATATTTATGTCGTCGCTGGGAAGGTAATTCCGACGCAGACTTGAACATCCAACGTGTAAACGCAAATAATTACTATAAAGATAAAATTCGTATGATTGAAATATTGGCAAGACAACGGGAAATTGAAAATGAAGAAAAATCAAAAATCTTAAATCCTAAATCCTAAATCCATTCTCTGTCATGTTTTTCGACGAATTTACGAAATCACAACTAGCCTATTGGCCCTTGGCCCGAAATAATTACGAACACTTACGGAATGTCATTTATCGTACGATTGATTTCGAGGGGTTCCAGATTCGTATCCAGCACAACCCGGACCGGATTCAATCGGCCGTGGCTAAAATAGACGAGCAATCGATCAAGGCAAGAGCCTGTTTTCTGTGTAAAGGAAACATTCCGCCGGAACAAGCTAGTTTCGATTATAACCCCACGCTGGATATACGAGTAAACCCTTATCCCATATTCGACCGCCATTACACAGTTCCGGCAAAACAACACATTCCCCAGCTCATCAAGGGACATTTCCAAGACATGCTGGCCATTGCACAAACTTATTCGGAGTACACGATCTTTTATAATGGTCCCCGTAGCGGAGCCTCCGCCCCGGATCATTTTCATTTCCAACTGGCAGCCCGTCACATCATGCCCCTAGAAACCGATGTAAACTCCTGCCCGAAAGAAATCTTGTGGATTTCCGAATCACGGAAAACAACCATCGAAAGTATCCATCACTACCTTCGCAAGAATATCATACTTCATTCAAACAACCGGGAGCAATTAATGGATATCTTCGAGCAATTATTGTCCCTCGTGGGACAAATTACCCCGAATGATCCGGAACCCATGATGAACCTTTTTGCCTGGTACGAAAACAACGAATGGTGGGTGGTCATATTCCCCCGTCGTCAACACCGCCCGTGGCAATTCTTCGCGGAAGAAGATGAAAACATACTGTTCAGTCCCGGCTGTGTCGACTTTGCCGGTCTGATCATCTCACCCCGGGAAAAAGATTTCAACCGTCTGGACGCCCCCTTGTTGGAAGAACTTTTTTCCCAGTTAACCCTTACCGATGAGCAATTCAAGAATTTGCGATTTATGATTAAAAAAGACATTAAAAATAGGTAATTCAGAAATGGTAGCCTTGTGTGGCTGAAATTTAAAATCTAAAATCATGAAATCTAAAATCAACTCGCCGAAGGCAATCACTCTTTCCATTGGCATCCTTTTCGCTCCCGCCATCACCTTCCGTCTGAATGGAACCTACTGGAACAAGGATCAAAAATATTCCGGAGAATATACCATTTCCAAAGAAGGGAAGAACTTGATTCTACATTCATCTTCAGGAACACAGATCGTACCGGATCATTTCACCCTTACACCGGAAAACGAAGAAACGGCAAACTTCGATTTGCTCAATGTCATGATCGGGATCAATTTTCACTGGCAACGCACGGAAGACCAGAAGTTCAAAGGTACATTGAAAATCATGGACGAGGGAAAGCATCTGACAGCAATCAACATATTACCCCTAGAAGATTATTTACTAAGCGTGATCTCTTCCGAAATGAGTGCCACCTCATCTTTGGAACTCCTGAAAGCCCACGCGGTCATTTCCCGCAGTTGGCTGATCGCACAAAAAATAAAGAGCGAGAAACTAACCGATGCCTACCACTCCTGCATACAGGATGAACAACAATATATCCGTTGGTACGACCGGGAAGACCACGAGAATTTCGACGTATGCGCAGACGATCATTGTCAACGCTATCAAGGCATTAGCAAAGCTTACATGCCATTTGTCCGACAAGCCATCGAGGCCACCCGAGGGGAAATTCTCGTGTATGATGGTGAAATTTGTGATGCTCGATTCTCGAAATGCTGCGGGGGAGTAACCGAACATTTTGAAAACACCTGGGAACCCGTGAAGCATCCTTATCTGACAAAAGTGGTTGATAGCGATACCCAGTCTTCAACTCCCGACCTATCCCAAGAAGAGAACGCCCGAAAATGGATTCTCTCCATCCCGGATGTATTCTGTAATACCCGGGACAAAGCCGTTCTGTCAAATGTTCTCAACGATTATGATCAAGAAACCCAAGACTTTTTCCGTTGGCAAGTGTCTTACACTCCCCCTGAACTATCTGCATTAATAACATCCCGTATCGGGATAGACTTCGGGGACATTCAATCCATAGAACCCGTGGAAAGAGGTGTCTCCGGGCGCATCATCCGTCTCCGTATCCAAGGTTCAAAACAAGACATGATTATCGGGAAAGAACTCGTCATCCGCAAGGCTCTCTCCCAATCCCACCTGTACAGCTCGGCCTTTATCGTGGAAACAGAGAAAGATACCTCCGGAGCTATTACCCGTTTCACCTTGAAAGGTGCAGGATGGGGACACGGTGTCGGTCTCTGTCAAATCGGAGCCGCAGTCATGAGTGCCAAAGGTTATGATTACAAGCAAATCCTCTCACACTATTTCCCAAACACGCAACTACAAACAATTGAAAATGGAGAATTGAAAATGAAAAAAGTGTGAGAATTGTGCGGCTGGAATTTAAAATCTAAAATCTAAAATTATGAAATCCCCTTGGTCCTGGATCCCCACTCTATATTTCGCACAAGGTCTACCTTACGTCGTTGTCATGACACTTGCCGTCATCATGTTCAAACGGTTGGGAATAAACAACACGGACATAGCTCTCTACACGAGCTGGCTTTATTTACCCTGGGTGATTAAACCCCTATGGAGTCCTTTGGTAGACATCGTGAAAACCAAACGCTGGTGGGTCATCTCCATGCAGTTAGTGATCGGTGGAGGATTAGCCGGAATAGCACTGACTCTTCCCGGACCTCACGCCTTCCGCTACTCGTTAGCATTCATGTGGTTATTAGCCTTCAGTTCCGCCACCCATGACATTGCAGCAGACGGGTTCTACATGCTGGGACTTGACACCAAGAAACAAGCCTTCTTCGTTGGTATCCGTAACACAGCCTACCGCCTCGCTATGCTCACGGGACAAGGCCTTATCGTCATGCTCGCCGGTTGGCTTGAAAAGACCTATTCTTCCACGCTCCCGGAAGAGATAGCCGTTCCCCGGGCATGGTCTGTAACCTTCTACCTGTTAGCAGTCATTTTCGTACTGCTCTTTCTCTATCACCAATTCATTCTTCCCAAACCAGAAAATGATGTTCCCGTGAAAAACGGTAACCCGCTGAATGCCTTTTTCCAAACCTTTATCACCTTCTTCCAAAAGAAGGGAATTATTGCTGCCTTAGCCTTTATTCTGCTCTTCCGTTTTGCTGAATCACAACTTGTAAAAATTGCCTCCCCTTTCCTACTCGACAATCCCGAAGTTGGCGGTTTAGGCCTAAGCACCATGCAAGTCGGTACTATCTATGGTGTTGTCGGACTGATTGCCCTCACGATAGGCGGAATCCTAGGCGGAATCCTCATGGCCAAAAATGGTCTAAAACATTGGATTTGGTGGATGACTGCCGCCATGAATCTACCCAACCTCGTGTATGTCTATCTGGCATTTACTCATCCATCCAACATTTGGCTAATCTCCTCCGCTGTCGCCATCGAACAATTCGGTTACGGATTCGGTTTCACGGCCCTCACCTACTTCATGATGCTCTTCAGTAAAGGCCCACAACAAACCGCCCACTACGCCATTTGCACCGGCTTCATGGCCCTCGGCATGATGCTCCCCGGCATGATCTCTGGCTATATCCAAGAACTGATCGGCTACCAATACTTCTTTCTCTGGATCATGCTTTGTACCATCCCCAGTTTTATTGCCGTGAAATACATTAAATTAACGTAATTTCGATATAACCTAGAACAATTTCAGTTACGGGGGTGTGTCAAATTTTGACACACCTCTTATCACATCCTCTAATCTAAATGTAAATAGTGGGACAACTCCTCCCAATGTATCAAAATTACCTGTCAGTAACAATAGAATTGTATTACCAAACAACTATATTCCAAGTGTTACATTTACTTAAATCCCCCCAAAATGGCGGTTAAATGCGAGCTAGGTCGCCCAACAATAGCCTAACAAGTGCCCAACAATCATTCAACACAGCTACATATCTTAAATCCGACCCTATTATTTCCTTATTATCTGAGAATTGTCATCACCTTATAAAAACATGAATATCAATCTACTAAACCTCTATTCTTTTATCAGTTTCAATTCTTTTACACCAATCCGGGCTGCCAACCACGCAGAGAACTGATACTCTTCTTTTTCAGTTAGTCGTTGCTCAAAAGCCACGATAGCAACATACAAGGTGTCAGCACGCAAAGAATCCACTTGATTACGAATCACCCTGGATATTGCAAGACTTTTCACGGAAGGATAAAGAATCTTCACCTCGGGAGTAACCTGATGCCCGATCGTATCATATAACAAGTAAGAGTTCAATCTCTCGCGCAATACGGAAATTTCTTTCTCTTGTGAGGCAATCCGCTGTTTATTCTGCATATAGTAATCCTGCAACAACATATTACTAACGTCATTTTGCATCTCGATATCCTCTTTCCCGAATCCCTGATGAATCACCAGAGGAACATCATGCAACCCGTAATGCAACATCTTTTCTTTCAACGACACGATCACTTCCTCTGATATTTCCTTACCAATCAATGATACTTCAATCCGACGTTCCGGATTCTCTGTTTTCACGTAACGATCCACCACCAACGTATTCGGAAAATTAAATTCATTTTTGATAAATCGACTGGCATTCGTCTCAAAGATATTCGTCTTCACCATATTGTAGGTGATATACACACTCGGAACCATCGTCAGGAAAATGATTGAGTACACGATACGGTGTACTTTCTTTTCCCGTTCCTTATCCATGAATTTCTTTTTCGAAAAATGCATCAACCGTACCCCTAAAGTCGTGGCAACCGCAATAAATACCGAATTGATCGTGAACAAATAGAATGCCCCGAAGAAATAACTCAGGTTGCCGCTCGCCAGCCCGAACCCGGCCGTACACAACGGCGGCATTAAAGCGGTAGCAATAGCCACTCCCGGAATCACGTTTCCTTTTAACTTCGTCGAAGACGCCACGATTCCCGCCATCCCACCAAAGAAAGCGATCAACACGTCATAGATCGTGGGGGTTGTCCGTGCCAGCAATTCCGAACGAGCTTCGTTCAAAGGCGATAACAAAAAATATAAAGTAGACGTTAACACGCTGAATATCGTTGCGATCAGCAAATTACGGAAAGCCTTCTTGATCAGTTCAAAATCGTTGATCCCAACTCCCAGACCGATTCCCATAATCGGCCCCATCAGCGGGGAAATTAACATGGCTCCGATAATCACGGCCGTCGAATTCGTGTTCAATCCCAAAGATGCGATAAACGTGGCAAAAATCAATACCCACAAATTTGTCCCCCGGAACACAATTCCCTTACGGATAGCCTCCACCGTATCTTCTTCCCGCTCTTGTTCATCTGACGGGTCCAAGATTTGACGCAAATACACCCGAAAACGCTGTAATAATATCATCATACTCTAAATCTATACTACAAAAAGCTCAAAATAGCTCATATTCTTTAAATCTTCGCAAAAGTATAAAATCTATTACATATTCTTCCATTTCTCCCCATATATAAAAGGCCTAACAATAAATGAAACGCCCCCAAGAGCTTATTGTCAAGTTTCTTGGGGGCGACTCCATGCAAGAACAAACTGGTTCTTATACCATAATGAGCTGTTATTTTATGATCTCAACAAGAACACAACGATTCCACTCATCCTTGTCATAACGAGAACTAACACCTTTATGATCTTTCACGATACGGTCTTTATTTATCCCGTATTTACTAATAAACATATCAGCAACCGCATTCACGCGTCTTTCCGAAATAATCATATTTGCTTTTTCTGTTCCTCGTTTATCAGCAAAACCGGTTAAACGAACACGCACATCGGGGTTTTCTTTCATAAATTGAACCAAGTTGTAAACCCCAACCTCCTGAGTAGGATCAATTTTTGAACTGTTGAAAGCAAAGTTTATCGTTGTCGGTAAAGCCTTAAATATCACGCTATTTTCAGCTGCTGGAGCCTCCTGTCTTACCACTTTAACCACGGTGTCCGGGGTACGACGAAGCAATTCTTTGATTTGTGCCTCTTGCGCTTTTGTCAGACTCTGAAGGTCTGCATACTGTTTCTGGCTAACAGCCTTTTTAAATGAACGGTTTTTGAATCTGAAAGTAACCCCGACACTCAAATTACTAATCCCGTCATTAGGGAACCCGCCTCTGGTCACAAGATCATCATCCAAAATCATCCCACCATATTCCAAATTCAAATCAAAACGTTGAGATAACCGGAAACGAGCTTGAATACCTGCATTAATTGTAAAAGACTGATCACTACCGATAAAAGCACCACCTATTCCAGCAAAAGGTACCAAATCAAAGCAACGATTCTCGTTGTAACGACCGAAGAAGTTTAACAAACCAAACATAAAGTCACCATGAACAGCTCCGTAATGCTTGTGTAACATCGTTTTTCCGTTATTTTGAAATCCATGTAGAGCACCTCCTAAACCTTGAACTCTCACTCCCCACCAAGGTGTAAACCATTTACCAACAGACAAAGCCGGCATAAAGGTTAACCGATCACCGAACTTTGCATCTGTAGACCCCTCAGCATAGAGGGTTTGAGCCCCTAAATTCAATGAAATAAACCAATTATCCCAAAATTTGTTGGTTTCAAATGATGTTTTATAACCCGGCAGTTTCTTTTCCTGATTATTCTGCGCAAACGTAGAAATGTGTAATACTACCAATAGTACTAAAAATACGATTTTTTTCATTTCGAAATAGTTAAAGTTTATATTGCAACCTTTCTCAAATAAAATTGGAGAAAAACGCCGCAAATGTATAAAAAAACAATTACTGTATTTTATTATACACAAAATAACTACATCTTTATCGCTAATAATCTTAGAACGTGATCTTCAAGTTCACCGAAAAAGTACGTCCGAAACCATAGAAAACCTTAGCTGTATCTTTATTATGCCCAGCACCATCCTCCGCATCAGCGATATACTCTTTATCCAAAAGATTATTCACGTTCGCGAAAACCATCACGCCAAACACCTTACTCAACGGGAACCGATAGTTGATATTAGCATCCAGAACACCATATGCCGGCATTCTCCAAGGAGATTCAAATGCTTTTTCAGCTCCCAAATCATACCCTAAAGAAGGAGTAAACTTTGCATAATTACGGGCAAAATGAGAATAATCCACTCCCACATGTACCCCTTTCAAAAACTGATAACTTCCCCCCAAAGTAAAAGTCGTCTGTGCGGAATTACCCACACGCACATCCTTCATTTTCACAACATTCTGAGCATGATTCTCTCCCCCGACCTGGTTTACCGGATCTCCATTCTTATCAACCGGTTCTCCGGATGAATTATAAGCATATCCTTTACCGTCTCCATTCCAATGCCAATCACCCATGGAAAACATCCCGGTAACCTTCAGATCTTTCAACGGACGTAACACGAAATCAACCTCAATCCCTTGATGTAACGCATCCAGCCCGGTCAAATTCACCCGCACCCGTTCCCCGTTCTTCTCAAAGAAATTGGCCAACGTCTTATCCATCCATGAAGTACGATACAAATTCACGTTGGCATCCAACCAAGATGAACGAAAACCGTACCCCAACTCAAAAGTAAACACCTTCTCGTTCACGGCATCCGGATTCGTTTCGTTACTCACATCCTGCTGCAAAAATACTCCACCTTGCATGTAAGGAGCCCGGGAAAAATACCCAATATTTGCAAATACGTTATGATGATCCGTCAAATTATAATTCGCCCCGGCTTTTACCGTTCCACCCAAGAAACTCTCCTTATCCGATTTCGCCTCATTTTTCGAATAATAAAAACGATCTTTCCGCCAATAAGTTATATTTGAAAGAGACCCGGCAACAAACACGCTCAAAGCATCCCGGTTATATTCCCCTTGCGCAAAGAAACCTTCCTGCATCATATAACCATCATAATCACGGTAAACAATATCCCCTTTCTTCAATTCCTTGTTTTGCCATGTATAATCGTCAGCCTTATATTTTACATTCATCCGACTATCATCAATAAAATATTTTCCCCCATACAAATCCACGATCTCATTATAATGCTTTCCTTTATAATAGCGTAAATCAATTCCCCCGTATACATCAAAATATTGTCCCAGTTTGGTCGTATATGTAGAAATCAATCCATACCAATTATGCTCGTTCCGGCTCATAGCCATGATCATTTCCGAACCGGTCACACTTATCGAATTCAAATTATAAACAGCCGTATAATTAAATGTCCCATCGGCTGCTCTGAAATCACCCGTCGTAGGCTCCCCCTTCGAAGTTCCATACCAATCATATTTATGAGCTTTATTAGAGCGTCCTCCATATCCGCCTCCTCGCCCTAAAGACAAGTAAAGCACGCTAGACAAACTTGACTTATCGTTAATCTCCCAAAGGTGATTCAATGAAATTTGAGGCTTGTGATATTTATTATATGCCGAAACTTTCCGCACCTTCTCTCCTTTCCAATCTGCAAAACCGTAAGATGGATTATACTTCGTATCGTCCAACTTCTCCCAAGCCTTGATAAGCATCTTATCATTCCTATTACGTTGATTATGCCATTGCGGAGCGCCAAGAGCAGTTAGGGACAATTCATGATTCTCTCCTAATCTCTTGGAAACATTAATAAAATAAGAGTATCCCACGAAATCTGTTCCTTGTATATACCCGTCCCCCCAAGTTCTTGCTCCCAAAATAGACATGGCCCATCCATTTTTTAACAAACCGGTAGAGAGGCTAAAAGCCACTTTGTTATAACCATCATTCCCCACTCCGTACGAAACAGAACCTCCGGCCTCAGCATTCGTCGTATTCGTCACGATATTAATAGAACCGCCAACAGACGGCACTGCAATCTTTGATGCCCCTAATCCTCGTTGTACTTGAATAAAACGGGTCACATCTGACAAACCTGCCCAGTTGGACCAATAGATTCCACCCCATTCCATCTCGTTCACGGGTACCCCGTTCACCATCACGGCTATATTCTCCGTCTCGAATCCCCGCAAATTAATCCGTCCGTCTCCAAATGCCCCCCCCTCTTTCGTGGCATAAACGCTCGGCAAAGATTTCAATATCTCCGAGAATTCCTGTGTTGAAAGCTTCTCTTCGATCTCTTTCGCAGTCACCACCGACAAGGCTACCGGAGTCTTCCGGTCCACGGCCAAAGAACCTTTCACCACCACATCTGCCAAATTAATATATTCCGGCAACATTCCCACTGTCCCCAGATCCACCTTTTTATCATCCACAACAACACTTTTTTTCACTTCCGAATAACCCACACTCCGGAACACCAATATCACCGTTCCCGACTCTTCCACCTCTAATTCAAAATATCCTTCCGCATCCGTGGCGCACCCGACTGTCGTTCCTTCCACGTTCACGGTAGCCCCAACCAACACCTCTTTTGACTGAGAATCAACAACTCTCCCCTTAATTACCCCTTTTGCCATGATATTCCACGACATACCTAACAGGAACATAGTCCCACAGATCACCTTTAATAACATGCTCATATCACCCTTATTTTAACTCAACAAACAAAGTATCTACTATTTAGCACAAATCATGCTTGCGAAGGTAAGTATTTATTTACAACACTCCTAATCATTTATTAGTTTTATTATGCAGTTGCGATGAAATGTTCATAATCAGAAAAAAAGGGTATTCTTCCAAACAAATTATCGAAAAAAATCTAGCAAATTTTGCATATAAAAAAGAGGTGCCCATATCGTCAACATTCACTCCTTTAACCTCCATCAGCTTCGCCGCCAAGAGAGTACGGCGAAACCGGAAGGAATCTGAATATGACTTTCAGGGCTTCCTCTTCAAAAGCACACCATCAATTCAATCGATCCGATAAAATCAAAAATTCCTATCTTCCCCTCCTCCTTAACAAAATAAAGACTGCGGCAACCAGCATCAAACAAGGCAAAATCCAAGACAGGAATATATCCCAGAAACGCACAAGAGAACCGCCAACTTTATAATCATCATCCAAAAGTGCCGGTCTACGAACATCAATAGGTACCTCGCCATCCGACAACCAATAAAATCCCCCCATAATCAAAGTGTAATTGGCAGAACGAATTCCCGCACGTCCCATACTCAACTCTCCGTTGCTAATACAATCGGCATCCCCCAAGATTATGATTCGCTGTTCACGTTCCCCCACCTGACGAGTCAACGCCACCGAAGTGATATATTTCTGTTGAACCTCCCCGCTGGCAACATCCAAGCTTACAGAATCATCTACAAAATCTGTTGTCTGCAACTCATTCCATACCAACGAATCCGTCTCAAACAACGGGGTCAGCTTAAATCCTTTATCTTCCCCGTATGTCAAAGCAGAAGCAGAAGGCATTGTCACACAATACCCTTGATCCAATATGGTTCCAAAATAATATACTTGTTCACAAGCCTCCCGAGTTGGTAAAGTCTGAATTAATTCCGGGGCAAAATCCTTTGTCGGTTTAACCAGAATACCCGGCACCATCTGTACCCCAAAATCTGCCAAAACAGGCCCCATAACATCCCTCCTGTTCGGTTCACTCAGGATGATCAAATTCCCTCCCCGGGCAACATATTTTTCCCAATTCACCCGTTGTTCCGGTGTAAACGGACTACGCATTTCCGCAAGCAGCAAAATATTAATCTCTTCCGATATTTCATTATCCAAAGAAACCTCTTTTACATCAAACCCTTGATTCATCAACGCATAACGAAAATGCCGATCTTCCCCGAAAGCCGTGTAATTTCGATCTCCGGTCTGATGGATATTCCGTTCTCCATGTCCGGTTACAACTCCCACGGTCGGCAATTTCATGGCCAGCCTCTTCATCGCTGCCGTAATCTCGGCCTCCTTCGGCATCCGGTCCATTCCTCTGAATATGCGTAAAAATGTTTTTTCCCCACTTTCTCGTTCCAACACTCTCACAAACCAATTATCCTCTCTCACTAAATCAATTTTCGCTCTTATTTGTTCCGGAGTCAACACCTTTGTCGAATCCAACCCGTAAATTGTCATTGCCTCACGCGCCCGTTCTTTCAACGATTTAGTCTGCATATACCGACTCGGTTCCACGCCAAGAAGCGTATCATAATAATACACGTATTTCATCTCAATTTCCGGTTTGAAACGAGTATAATGACGGAAATTCTGCTGGTCAGACTTGTAAGCGCTAGGTACTCCCCAATAGATATTATTATCATCCAACAAATTTACGTAGGTCGTAATAGTCAATCCTCCTTTTAATTGGGAGATCACTTCCTGACTATGCTCCGTTAAAGTATTTCTTTTGGTAGCGGTGGCATCATAGTAGGTCATCAAAGACGGACGAGAAGTAAAATACCCTAATACCACAATAACCATGATCACCCCTAGATACTGTCCAGATGTTTTTGTCCACCGTTGTTTCTGCCGAGCGGCTTGCAAACGGATCGTCGCTAAAGTCAGAAACATAGCTGTCACGATGATAAAATACAGTAAATCTTCACTACAAATCAATCCCCGAATAAACTCATTCGCCCGTCCGGAAATAGAAAGCCAATAAGTGATTTCCCGTACGAACTCAACATCCTGCCACATACTTCCCACGTAATTTAACACGCCCAAAATCGTCAAGGTCAGCATGGCCGCCACCACTTGATACGAAGTCAGGCTAGACATGAACAACCCGACCGCCGCATAAACACAAAGCAGCAAATACAACCCCAGTAATCCGGTAAACACCATCGGATAGTCAAAATCCTTAATGGAACACCAGGCCACGACAATATAAATTAACAACACGAACATCATCACCAATCCGTATATCATCATAGACAAATACTTACCAAAAATAATCTGTCTGTTCGTCACGGGTGAAGAATACAACAATTTGATGGAACCACTGCTCAACTCCCGGCTCATCACACCCATGGTCAACAGAGGAATGTACAAATACAAATATCCCTGAATTACTGGAAATATTCCACCGCTCCATTGATCCACAAAAAGTTTGTATGTCAAATCCGACAAAGAGTATCCCAACTCCTTACCCATAACCATTCCTGCCAGATGTCCCCCGAAAATTCCGGCACTCTGGAACGTGAAAATAATCAATATCAACCACGCAATGGGAGAATAAAACAAAGATTGTAACTCCGCACGTGCTATATCATATATATTTCTCATACTATCCTATTTTATTATTTCTTGATTTTAGACAATTCGGCAAAAATATCATCCAAAGAACTTTTCTCCAGCCGGACTTCAGTCAGTCGCCAATCTTTCGCAACACTGGTCTGCACCACTCTCTCGATCATTTCTTGAGGTGAGTCAGAAAACCGTAACCGATAATTCGATCCTCCCAATTCATCCACGTCAACCACCCCGGGGAGCTGCTTTAATTCCTCTATCGGTGGAGCTGCTACCAACGTGGCAAACACCGTGTTCGGTAAAATATAGTTATCAAACTCATCCACTGTACCGGAAAAAACCAAAGTCCCCTGCCCGATCATCCGTATATAATTACAGGTTGCCTGTACCTCCGAAAGAATATGAGTAGACAAAACGACCGTACATTCTTCGGCAATCGCTTTAATCAAGTGCCGGATCTCTAAAATCTGATTCGGGTCCAACCCGTTTGTCGGCTCATCCAGTACCACGAAATCCGGACGATGGATAATCGCTTGAGCAATACCCACCCGCTGCTGGTAACCACCAGACAAATTATGAATCAGCCTTTTTCTAAAATGAGAAATACCGCAACGTGCCAGCACCTCATCCACGACCTTTCCTTCCTCCACCCGGGCAATCTGGCGTAACCGGGCACAATAAGTCAGGTATTCCTCCACCGTCAAATCCGTGTGTAAAGGAGGTTTTTGAGGCAAGAAACCGATATGCCTTTTCGCTTCCACCGGATTATCCCGCATATCAATTCCCTTGATAAACACGTTACCTTCAGTTTGTTTCAACACTCCGCAAATAATATTCATGGTGGTAGATTTACCGGCCCCGTTAGAGCCGAGTAAACCGTAAACACCATTTTGAGTAATTTTAAAATTAATATCCCGTATCGCCCACTGCACACTATAGCGATGCGACAGGTTTTCCACCTTTAAAATTGATTGTTCCATACAATGATTTATATAATAGTTTACCCGACGAATAGACTTATCCGTCAACATCCTTTCAATAATTTTGAATTAACAATCAGTTTTCGTTATAGCTACGATTCCTGGGTTTATACAACATTTCCACGATCTCCCCGGCAACTCCTTCTTCTTTCCATTTCAACCCTTTCGTCTCAACATCATAACAATAAACAGCTCCTCGATACTCTCCGTTCGGGGCATCTACTGCCACATACAATTCTGATTTATCCTCATTTAATATCATTTTTTTGATCAAACTACCGGAAACTCCCACGGTATAATCCGATTGCGTCGGGAAATTTCCCGCAGACAAATAATTATAGCGATAAATCTCGTTTCCAACCGAATAATACAAAATATTCTCTTTCGTGCTTGATGCAAACACACTTTGGCCATTTATTTCCGCTGCCGCCGGATATACCGATTTAAATTCAAAAACCGTAACTTTTGACCAATTAACATATTGCTCGGATATATTCAGATACACCACCTGATTTTGTCCATTCTTATCTTCCAACAGAATAAGTATATCTTCTTCGCTTACCCCAAGAAGCATTCCATATATTCTATCCACTTCAACCACTTCATCTCCGTCCTTGATCGGATGAGGCAAGACATCATTCGCACTAAATAAAACTTGATTCTTCATGTCAAATGCCAACAAATACCTATGATACTTTTCTCCATAAACAACCACTCGATCAGACAACTCAGCATCCGGGAAACTTCCATATTTTCCCGTTAACCCCTGTTGAAAATTATTCCGGAAATAAGCATTATGACAATCATAATCCAATGTTTTTCCATCAGTCACAATATACAAATTATGATCTTTTTCCAGTATCCGATCCACCCCCTCTTCCGGGTAAGCGATCTCTTCCAGCACCTGCATCGTATAATAATCCAATTTCAAAAAACGGAAAGGATTCTCTGTAACAAGATAAATATAAGGGGTATAATATTCCGTTGGAGAGCAAACTATAGCTACCGGCTCAGTTCCCAAAGGTATCCCCGGATTATTCAACGCATACACATCTTTTTCAAACCCTCTCTCCGGCCAGTTATCATTACGGAAAGAAATTATCGAATGCCCGTCATATTTACTGAAAAGCAAAAGACCTTCGTCATAAGGATTAGGTACTCGCAATTTAAACTCCTTGAAAATAGCTCCATCCTCATTATAAACCTTCAAACGGCAAGGAAAAAGTCCGCAACTATCATAAGCATACGTCAAAACTCGCTCTGTTGAAACTACCTCATAATTGATCTGCCATTCATACGACAAAGCTTTATCTTGACTTTCCTGCTTCATTTCGGGAGCTTCAATCATAAATTCTACGTTTCTCTCCGCATAATATAAGGTATCCAACTCCATCTTAAACGATAAGTAAGAAATGGCATTTTCACCCATTTTCGTCTGGTCATCCAAACAACCGATCAACGAAAACAAAACTACAACGATTGATATTAATTGTTTCATCTGCTCTGCTTTTTAATTCATTAAAAATCTACTACTCGTAAGGCCACGGTGTTGCTTCGGGAAACTCCATACCAAACTCCGGATGTAACTTAAAATAATCATACATTTTTTTCCCACACAGAATCACTTGAATCATGCGACTAACATACTCCTCATAACTGATTGGTCCACCCCAGTATTCCATCATTTTCTGATACTTTTCCGGACGATAAGCCCCCCAGTACACGAACTCCAAAGCATACCACCAATCCGGTTCCTGCAAATAATTACTAAACACCACCTTACTCTGCAACTTTTCCTTTACACCCAACCCGAACTCATCATTTACCTCCAAATCCAACACGATCCGATACACAGTGTCTACCATCGGGTCTATTTTACTTCTCAACAATTCGATCGGGATATAAGCATTCACGGAATCCTTATCCATCACAAATTCCCCAGGCAACAAGGTATAAACATCTTCCGGAGCTGTCGTTAAGTCTTTATTTACATTAACCTTAAACTTCCTACTCTCTCCAAGAGGTTCCCCCAATACTTTCACCGGAACCTGCACCGTGTAGGTTTCCACATCCATCAGCATCTCTCCCAAACGACAGATAAGACTGTCCTTTACAAAATAAACACGGTCTATATCCTCGTAATACCCGCTTTCTCCATTCTCATCACACCCTGCCAATAAACAGGCCGCAAACACGATTAACAATATATATAACTTTCTCATCTTTTTTATATTTATTGATTAGTAACTCCATATTCCTGCTCGGACTTAGGCCATGGAAGAACAAAAATATCCTTGGAGGGAACTATATCTACTTTATCTTGAAAATCCCGGAAACCTAAGTTATGACACTTGTAAAAACCAAACATCTGGCCTTCCCCGTAAAATTCTCTCATGCGTTCCCTCGTCATCTCCTTCATAAATTTATCCCGCGAATCAACCAAGGACACCTCTATATCGGCTAATCCTCTACTCCCTCGAACTGCATTTAAATAATCGAGTGCTTTCTCTTTATCTTTCGAATAATTTGCCTCTGCCAAGATATAGTACATTTCAGGCAAACGCACCAAACAACTTCCTCTAAAATAGAGGGTTGGTTTATTACTTGCCATCTCCGTCGAATTCAAAAGTCGAATAAAAAGATGCCCGTCATACCCCTTATCCTGGAAAAAGCTTGTATATCGCAAATCCTTACTATCTGCCGTAAATTGTGCCACCTCGTACAAAGCTTTTATATCTGTCCGTTGAGATGCATTCAATGTAACAGCATTATTCAAGAACAATTCTTTATAATCCGTGTACATTTTATTGGTAAATACCCCCCAAAGCAACTCCGTGTGCTTCCCGTAACGTTTTACATGATCGAAATTCTGCCGTTCTGTCAATCCCACTTCCGGAGAAGCAACCACTTTATCCGCATAATAAGCAGCACTATCCAAATCCCCTTTGGTATAAAATACCCTGGCCTTAATCGCCCATGCGGCGTACAAATTACAATGTGAATAACGTTTCTTATGATAAGAATCTTCTGCAAAATCATTATAAATATCACCATCCCCGGCCAAATTACGTGTAGCCACATTCAAATCTGCCAACACATTATCGTAACACTGTGCCAACGTGTAGACTTTCTTATTACTCAAATCAAACGTATAGGCATAAGGAATTCCTCCCGCTTCCGGATTCGTTCGGTAATTATCACAAAACAAACGCATTACCTCGAAATGTAAAAAAGCTCTTACCGCATAGGCCTCACCCTTGATTAATTTCAAGTCTGGATCCTTATTTAAAGCCTCATGATCTACATTGACAATCACATTATTCACATAAGAAATACTCTCATACAACTTCGTCCAGATAGATTCTATCTGCTTTTCCATCCGCTGATCCTTATAATTATAAACCGAGGCATACTTAATATAAGCATATTTACTAGCGGTCCACCCCTCGCTCGCATCAGCAAACAACCCGTATTCATCTCCGAACTGCTGGGCAAGAACATCTACCAATCCCCAATTCATCATCATCCCGAATAACTCCCCTTGGGCCATCGACGCATAAATCCCGTACATCGCATCCCGATATCCTTGCACGTCTTTAAACTGCTCATCCTGAATTAACTCCCCCTCCGGCTTGATATCCAAAAAGCTGTTGCAACTACCCAACGAAAGTAGCATCAGCATCACCATCCAAATATATCCTCTATTTTTCATATCATCTGTTTTAGTAGTTCGTATCAAAATGCTGCACTAAGCGAAAATTCAAAACTCCGGGCGAAAGGATACGAAAACCCTCGTTCCTGCTTGATCGTTGAAGCCCGGAACACGTCATTCATCAAGAACTCCACCCGCAAACGGCTCAAATAAAGTTTTTGACAAATCTCCGGGGTAAAATCGTATGAAAGGCTCAAACTCTGCATATTAACCATATACTCGTCCCGAACAAAACGGCTGGTAATATCAGGAGTTGTCTGATCTGCAATATTCTTGTATTTCACCCGATCACCCACCTTTTTCCAACGACTATGGAACACTCGTTTATCCGCATTACGTTGCGGATTGGCTCCTTCCACCCGGGTAACCAACGTCTGGTTATAAACCGTTGCCCCCAACTCGTAATTAAACAACATATTCAACGAAAATCCTTTAAACGTCAAGTAAGTACCGAACGTTCCGGATAACGTCGGATCTGAATCCCCGTACGTCCGTTTATCCCAGTAATTATAAACAAAAGTCGGATTACCGAAACGATCAATAAAAACTTCCTGTCCGGTAGCCGGATCAATCCCCCCGGACTTCACGGCTTTCACGGCACTCAAGGATTCACCTTCCACGTAAACAGGCGGCGGCAACAACGTCCCCTCTGCCGTGTTCAACTCCTCGTTCATCTTTTCCAACGCATTACTGATCTTTTTAATTTTATTCTCGTTATGCTGCATATTTAACGATAATGACCAATTCAAGTATTTATTGGAAATTGCCACGACCCGAGTTTGAAGCTCAATACCGGTATTTAATAATTTACCCATATTTTCCTTTGCCGTCGTCGTTCCCACGGAAGGAGCCTTTGCCACATCCAACAACAAATTATCTGTTGTCTTGTTATAATACTCCAGCGTAAAATCCAATCGGTTCTTAAATAAAACTACATCCAATCCGACATTATAAGTCAAGGCTCTTTCCCACTTTAGGTCCGGATTACCGATAGCCATGGGAATCGCACCAATCCCTTTGTCATAATCCAACCCGGCATCATACTTATAGGTTGTCATTGCCTGATAGGGAGAAAAAGAAGCGTTACCGGTATATCCCAAGCTCCCGCGTAATTTAATCCTATCCGTTCCTGACATATTCAAAAATTTCTCTTTATGAATATTCCATCCTAATCCCAAACTCCAGAAAGGAGTGAAACGCTGATCCTCTCCGAATTTGGAAGACCCCTCGTATCGAATAGAAGCATCAGCAAAATAACGGTCATCATAAATTACGTTAGCATTCAAAAATAATCCCATAGAACGCTCCAATCCTTGACTTCCTTGCGGAGTTGCACCTTCCGGATACCTTGTCGCAAAAGCGGGATGTCCCAATTTATCCGAATAAAGCCCAACTGCCGTATAACCATTACCATTGTTTTCCGAAGATTGTATGTTCGCACCTCCCATAGCGTTCAACAATGTTCCCGTTCCAAACATCTTATTATAAGACAAGGTTACACGTCCTTCATAAGTCATCGATTTCTTATTAGATATTTCAATCCTCCCGGATTCGGAAGCCTCTTTGTTATTAAATTCATGTGCTTCCGGAGAAGTAAATTTTTCCGTATCATCTTTTGACTTATTCAATGAGAAAAAACCTTCCACCCGGAAACCCGGCAAAACCTCCACACGTAAATCCAACACGTTATTTAAATAAAACTGCTCGCTTCGGTCATAACTTCCCAAAGTCGCCTCGAATAACGGATTGGGAACATTAAAACTCAACACCTTATTTAACGAGCCATCCAAATTATAAGCCCGGTCATAAGGGTTCAACTCAACATACTTATTAAAAGTTCCATAAGGAGACTCCTCACTATTCACCGAGGTTATTGTTGTTGAATTGGAAACATAAACCTTATCCTGTTTGTTATATGACAATCTGAAATTCAAAGAATAACGATCACGTTTTGACTTTTCCATTACCCCTTGTTCCGAACCGTAACGAGCTCCTAAACTATAACGAATATACTCATCTCCCCCAGCTATATTCAAATTATGATTCTGTGAAACAGAATTACGCAACGGCTTGGACAACCAATCCGTATCCACTCCTTCCCGTACCCGCTTGAATTTTTCATTATATTCAGTATCTTTTTCATATTGAAATTTTCCATTGTCATCATATACCCCGGCCAATCGTTCGTACTCCAATTTTTCTGCCGCATTCAACAAATCATAATCCCGCACGTCTGGAATTGATGTCCGTAAAGTTCCGCTATAGGAAACCCGCAACTTTCCGGCACGTAAAGGTTTTGTTGTGATCACCACAACCCCTTTGGCCGCTTTGGAACCGTACAAGGCTGAAGCCGAAGCATCCTTCAACACGGTCACCGTCTCCACGTCATTCATATCCATATCAAAAACATAATCCAAATCGACTTCTGCCCCATCCACTATAAAAGTCGGTACATTGGATGATCCCTCGAAACTACTCCGACCGCGGATCAAAATTTCCGGCCGCGTGTTCGGATCGGATCCCATCTCGTTGTTTTTCACAATCTGCAAACCTGGAACAAAAGCAGCCAAACTCTGCAAAAGACTTTTTGTGCCTACGCTCATCAACTGTTGTCGACTCACCACAGTCGCTGACCCCGTAAAACTATTTTTTGATTTATTTCCCATCCCGGTAACGATAACTTCATCCAATTTCTCCTCCTCGGAATGCATCACAATTTCAAGATTCTCCTTTATGAAATCCTTTACCACCACTTCCTGCGAAATCATTCCGATAAAAGAGAACACCAAAGTCACTGTTTCATTTTCATCTATAAAGTGCATCTTAAACTTTCCACTTGCATCTGTGGCCGTTCCGGTAGAAGAACCTTTCAATATAATCGTCACCCCCGGCAACGGAACCCCATGCTGATCCTTTACAATCCCGGAGACACGCCAGACTCCTTTCTCCTGAGCCTGCTCATCCTTTTGCGGACTAATGACAATCACATGATCCACGATTTGATACTTGAGCGCCGTTCCTTGCAACACGTGATCCAAAATTTCCGATACCGTTGCATCTTTCACGGACACGGAAACTTTCACTCCCTTCACTTCATTGTCATTGTAGAAAAACTCGTAATCAGACTTTTCACTCAATTCATTCAGTACTTCAATAAGACTTACAGATTTTTTCTCCATAGACAACTTGGCATTCTGAGCCATACTTCCTGCCGACACGGAGAAAACTGCAAACAACGATAGAATAAGACAAAGTTTCATAATCGTACAGATTTTTTTTAAGGCAGACCATCCCCCTGCCCTTACATTCGGTTTTTTTTTCATAACTTTGTAGGGTTAAATTGTTTATATCAGAATCAATTTTTCAATGAAACGGGAAGTGGTACGAACACCTCCTGTTTTTTATTGTATTATTATTGTGTTTCCTTTCACCTGAAATTTAATATCTGTTGTCATCTCTATCATCCTCAAAACTTGGGATATATCTGAATATTTCGGTAAAGACCCCGTGAAACGTTTTTGCTTCATCGAAGTGTTCGAGAAGAAGAAATCCACATTATACCAGCGGGACAACTTCCGGATGACCCCCTCCATATCCTCACTGGAAAATGTAAATCGATCCAACCTCCACATGGAATACAATTTGGTGTTTACCTCCCGGACAATCATCTCTTTTCCTTGTAACAACGCCTGTTTACCGAGTGTCAACGTCACCTTTTCCCCGTTAATCTTATCATCCACCTCAACCCGACCTTCCACAAGAGTCGCATGACTATTCTCCTCATCTTCATATGCCGACACGTTAAAGGATGTTCCCAACACCTTCACATCCATATCCCGCGTTTCCACAATAAACGGAGCCACTTCATTCCGGACCACTTGAAAATAAGCCTCGCCCGTCAAGTAAACCCGCCTTTCATTACCGACAAAGTGAGCAGGATACCTCAATTCAGAAGCACTATTCAACCAAATTTCCGTCCCATCATCCAGCACGATCTTGTACTCCCCTCCTTTAGGAATCCGCAACGTGTGCCATTCCGGCATCCGCGAAAGCGCAGATAAGGAATATTTCAAACTACCGTCCTCGTTTATTTTTAAAGTCTCATTCTCTGCAAAATTCAAACAAGTATCTTTCAATCCTTGTAATAACAATTGTTGTCCCTTCCCCGTGATCAACACCGCCTGAGTTCTACCCGGCTCAATTCGGGCAACAATAACTTGTTCCTCTCCCGATCGAAATGAATCCGTTATTTGCCTGTACAACAATCCTCCTACGGCAGCGACCACCAACACGGCTGCCACACTTCTCCATATGCTCCACGACAAACGGGATCTTCGGGAAGTTTTATCCATCACCTCCTTTAACTGACTCCAACATCGAGAAGTATCAAACGAAGCATACGTTCCGATTTCCCGCCGTAAAACTTCTTTATCCCGAAGCTCCTCCATCAACTTTCGGTGCCGCTCGTTTTCTGCCAACCACCCCTGAAGTCGGATCATCTCCTTCTCCGAAATGTCTTCCCGCAAATAAGCAAGGAGCAACTCATATATCTCTTTTCCCATTTTCATGTATCTTATTTCACACCTCAAACACACTCAACTAGGAAATAGGTGACAAGAGCATTAAAAAAAATCATACATTTTTATATAAACACCACCAATCCACTATATCAAAGCCACGGATACCCTATCATTTATTCTCATCCGCTCATAACTTCACGTATAACAAATATACACGTATATCCCTGCCAGCTGCAAACAAAATTGATTCAAACACCTATTTTATGGAAGATGAATGCAAGATAAATGCAGGATGAATGCTCTATGGTCTAAATGAACTATAAATAAAATACCAATCGGATCACACCGAAAGATAGGGAAACCTTAGAGTAATCCCCTCGAATCATAAGCCCGGGAAAAACATACCCGCATAAACGAACAAATCTCCCAACCTTCCCCGCAAGTAAGACTTTGCTCGCTGCTTTTGAGTTTTTATCGTGTTCAAGGATATATTCAACTCTTCGGCAATCTTCCGTTCCTCTTGGCCATCCACGTATGAACGCTTAAAGATTTCCTTGCATCTATCCGGTAACTCATCAATCGCATCAAAAAGTTCCGCCACCACATCAGCTCGAATTTGCTGACAAAGAAAATAGTCTTCATCCAACTCTTCCTTGTTCAAATTCTTATAATTCCGATCCCGAATTTCCAAATCCCGAAGATAATTCAAGCACCGATGCTGCACACTATTATAAAGAAAAGTTTTTATCGTTTTTACGTTAGGAAAACCACCCCGGTCCATTTTCCAAAAGGAAAGAAAAACATCCTGTACAATATCCTCTGCCTCCGAATGATCCCGCACGATACGAGCCGCAAAGAAACATAACGCTTTATGGTACGTCTCGAACAACTGTTGGAATGCTTCCCGTTCTCCCCGTTCCAGATATTTCATAAACTCCGGAGACTGAATATCAATACTATACATCAAATTCCTATACTTAATTTTGCTCTCCACCCCCTCTCGGAAACTCCCGTCCACAGGATTACTTACAAAAATAAGTATTATTTTACCAAATCAAAATAAATATTCCAAATATCAAAAAGAGCTGTCTTCCATTCGGCCGACAGCTCTCTTCTCTTTACTTATTCTTAGTTGATAACCTGATCTTATATCACGTGATTTACTTTTCTCTTCACATTCACTTTCACCTCAGGAAGACTAACCGGTCCGAAGATCGTATCTTGACTTGCTACTTTCTGCACCGGAGCAACCGCGGTAGCGTTTTCCACTTTCTCGTGATCGGCAAAAGCACATACGATTTTTTCAGCTTTAGCTTGGTTTAAACTACGTCCACCGATAAACACTGTAATTACAGCCACGAATACTATTATAATATACTTCATCATTTTATTTTATATTTAAAAATTAGACAACTATTTTTATGAACTCTCTTTATTTCGTTGTTGTTATCTTTCAACAATACAAAAGTACGACACTTCCCTCTACCGGGAAAATTATCCAAGTTATACTTTAGTTGTCACAAGGTTAAATATATGTTAGGCCTAAAAAAAGCAATCCACCCTTTTATAATTATTAACCAAGATGGTTCCCCCACACAGTAAAGGGTTTAACGGGCATTTCACGCTAAAAGCCACGCGTTAACGAAATCATAATTCACCCTCTTAAAGCTCATTTTTTTAAGAGATACAATTTATCGGGAAATCTTGATTTTATGCTGATATTTATAAAAACAGGCATAAAAAAAGAATGTAACGAAGATCATTTTAGTATCATTCGTTACACTCCGTAATAATCCTATCGGGTTAACCCGTGTAAATAGTCGTTATCGAACTTCCGATCCCGGTTTCACCTCTTTATCCGGTGAAACAAAGGAAAGCGTTCCATCGGCATTCTCGGCCATCAAAATCATTCCTTGTGACACGATGCCTTTTAACGGTTTCGGTTCCAAGTTAACCAACACGCTGACTTGACGACCGATCACCTCTTCCGGCGTGTAATGCTCGGCTATACCCGAAACAATCGTACGTTCGTCAATTCCCGTGTCCACGGTCAATTTCATCAACTTTTTGGTCTTAGCCACTTTCTCGGCAGCAATGATCGTACCTACCCGAATATCCATTTTCATGAAATCCTCATACTGGATATTCTCCTTGGCAGGGGCGGCCTTCACGGAAGCCATCTCGTTTGCTTTCTTGGTAGCTAACAATTTATCGATCTGGGCTTGAATCGTTGCATCCTCGATCTTCTCGAACAACAATCCGGCCTCTCCCAATTCATGCCCGGCAGGAATCACGCCATCACCCATTTTACCCCAATCAATCACGTCAATATTCATGAACTCACGTAATTTCTGAGAAGAGAACGGCATGAACGGTTCCATCAACGTGGAAAGGTTGGCAGAAATCTGTAAACAGATATTCAGAATCGTCTTCACCCGTCCCTCGTCCGTCTTGATCACTTTCCAAGGTTCGGTATCCGCCAAGTATTTATTACCCAAACGAGCCAGATTCATCGCCTCTTTCAACGCATCACGGAAATGGAAGGTTTCCAGACTCTTCTCTACACGTTCCACGATTTGCGGAATTTCAGCCAGGACTTCTTTATCGTAATCCGTCAACTCACCCCGTTCCGGTACCCGGTTGGCAAAATACTTTTGCGTCAACACCAGCGTACGGTTAATGAAGTTTCCATAGATAGCCACCAACTCGCTATTATTCCGAGTTTGGAAATCTTTCCAGGTAAAGTCGTTATCTTTAGTTTCAGGAGCGTTTGCCGTCAGCACGTAACGTAACACATCTTGTTTACCGGGGAACTCCACGAGATACTCGTGCAACCACACCGCCCAGTTCCGGGAAGTGGAAATCTTATCTCCTTCCAAATTCAAGAACTCGTTGGCCGGCACGTTATCCGGTAATATATAAGAACCATCGGCTTTCAACATAGCCGGGAAAATGATACAATGGAAAACAATATTATCCTTCCCGATAAAATGAATCATCCGGGTCTCCGGGTCTTTCCAGTATTTTTCCCATTCCGGGGTCAAATCTTTCGTGGCAGAAATATACCCGATCGGGGCATCAAACCACACGTAAAGCACTTTTCCCTCGGCACCCTCGATCGGAACAGGTACCCCCCAATCCAAATCACGGGTCACCGCACGAGGTTGCAAACCGTTGTCCAACCACGATTTACATTGCCCGTAAACATTCGGTTTCCATTCTTTATGCTCTTCCAGAATCCACTCTTTCAACCAACCTTCATACTGATCCAAAGGCAAATACCAGTGTTTTGTTTCTTTCAGTTCCGGTTTGTTTCCCGTGATCGCAGACACCGGATCAATCAAATCGGTAGCGTTCAAGCTAGTTCCACAAGCCTCACACTGATCCCCGTATGCCCGTTCGTTACCGCAATGAGGACATTTCCCCACGATATAACGGTCTGCCAGGAATTGCCCTGCCTTTTCGTCGTAGAACTGCATCGAGGTCTTCTCGATAAATTTCCCCTCGTCATACAACTTCTTGAAAAAAGCGGAAGATAACTCGTGATGCGTTTTCGAACTCGTTCGGGAATATATATCAAACGAAATACCCAATTCTTCGAAAGAATCCTTGATAATCTTGTGATAACGATCGACAATATCCTGCGGGGTCACACCCTCTTTCTGAGCCTTGATCGTGATCGGTACCCCGTGTTCATCCGATCCCCCGATAAAAGCCACATCCTCACCCTTTTTCCTCAGATATCTCACGTAAATATCGGCAGGCACATATACCCCCGCCAAGTGTCCGATATGCACGGGTCCATTCGCATAGGGCAAAGCCGTGGTAATCAAATTTCTCTTGAACTTACTCATATATCCAGTTTATAAACTTTTGAACTCTAGTGGCGCAAAGTTAGAAAAATATTAGTTACCTTCGTACTATAATAACAAAACTTCAACTTTTATGTTACGACCTATATACCTGCAGCCGGGAGATAAGGTGGCTTTAATTTCACCCTCTGGCGTTGCAACAAAAGAACAGTTGGATGTGGCCTGTTCACTCCTGACCTCTTGGGAGTTGGAACCTGTACCCGGACAACACGTTCTTTCCCGACACGGGAGATTGGCAGGCACGGATGAAGAACGATTGCATGATTTACAAACAGCTCTCGATGCCGAAGACATTCGGGCGATCTGGTGCATGGTGGGAGATTACGGGATGTTACGTATCGTACAAGAGGCGGATTATTCCATATTTCAAGGAAACCCCAAATGGGTAATCGGGATGAACGACATCACGGTGTTACACTCCAAACTCCATTCCCTCGGAATCGAGAGTTTACACGCCTTCATGCCTTCCGATTACAACACAACCTCCCCGGAAGTGGTCACGCAATTACGGAATTTCCTTTTCGGGATCATCTCCTCATACGCCATACCCGCCCACCCATTCAACCGACCGGGAATCGTGGAAACAGAAATGATCGGTGGAATGTTGCAATGGGTGCATAACCTGCATGACACTTGCATCGAACGGAACACGAGAGGGACGATCCTTTTCATCGAGGACCCGTCTAACGATCTGTACGAAATTGACCGGAACGTGAAATGTATGAAATACACTGGAAAATTCCAGCACTTAGCCGGATTGATCGTCGGGGAATTCGGGAAAGACTCGACCCCGGAATTTAAAGAAGAAGTGTATAAATTGATTCATGACGCCGTGGAAGATTACACGTACCCCGTGTGTTTCGGTCTTCCGGCCGGACACGTGCGCAACAATTTCCCCTTGATTCTGGGAGCAAACGTGGAATTAATCGTTCACCCGAAAGGAGCGGAACTACATTTCCCCTGATCACGTACATACCATGAACAGAATTTTATTGGTAATCCTATTTTTAATTTACACTACAATGAATAATATTGTTTATCCGGCAAAGCTGGACACCCTATACCGGGCGATTGACTATCGCCAGTCACAACACGATTTGCCCTTGATCGGCATTTCTGCCAATTTCGAAAACGGGAACTCGTGTATCGAACACTCGTACGTGATCTCGATCCTGCAAGCGGGAGCCATACCCGTGCTACTTCCCGTGCATAACGATATCGAAACACTCCGGAAGACCATCGAAACACTCGATGGATTGATGCTTACCGGAGGTGGGGATATTAATCCGCTGTACGGGAACGAGGAGCCTCTCCCCCCGCTCGGAAGTATTGATGCCGCCAGAGATCAATTCGATTTCACGCTGGTAAAACTGGCAGCCGACCGACAAATCCCCATCTTCGGAATCTGCCGCGGACACCAAATCATTAACATGGCTTTCGGGGGGACAAACTATCAGGACATCTATTCCCAGCATGAACAGCAACTACTGAAACACAGCCAGTCCATCAGCCGGGAATTCGGTTCCCACACGGTAAACATTGTCAACAACACCGTACTCCATTCTGTTCTCGGAACAGACTCCTTGATCGTGAATTCATACCATCATCAAGCAGTCAAAGACGTGGCTCCCGGATTCCGGGTAAGTGCCACCTCTCCCGACGGGATCGTGGAGGCCATGGAAGGGATGCCCGGACACCGCATATTCAGCGTGCAATGGCACCCAGAGAAAATGGCAGTTCGCCCGGATGAGCAAATGATGAAGTTATTTCATTATTTTGTCGACGAAGCTGCTTTGTTCAGAAAAGCCAAGGAAATTCACCGCAAGAGCCTAATCATCGATTCACACTGCGATACCCCGATGAAATTCACGGAAGGCTTCAACTTCGGGGAGCGACACGAAGAGGTTAAAGTTGATCTCCCCAAAATGCAGGAAGGACAGGAAGATGCCGTTTTCATGGTAGCCTACCTGCATCAAGATGCCCGGGATGACGAATCCTTACAGGCAGCCACACAGAAAGCCGTGGATATTCTTTACCAAATATCCGAACAGGTGAAGCTGAATGAAAAACAGGTAGGCGTTGCCTATAACGTCGATGACCTGATCTATTTAAAGAATGCCGGGAAGAAAGCTATCTTTCTCGCCATCGAGAACGGGTATGCCATAGGCAAAGACCTCGGCAATCTTTCCATGTTCAAAGACATGGGGATCACGTACATCACCTTATGCCATAACGGGAGTAATGATATTTGTGATTCCGCCAAAGGAGAACCGGAACACAATGGCTTGAGCCCGTTCGGTCGCGAAGTCGTGAAAGAGATGAACCGCCTCGGTATCATCATCGACATTTCGCATACCAGCGCAAAAACGGTACAGGATGTACTGGAACTCAGCACGGCACCCATCATTGCTTCCCACTCATCCTCCCGGGCTTTATGCGATCACCCGCGGAATCTTACGGATGATCAGATCAAAGCAATCGCAGCCAAAGGAGGAGTAGTACAGGTATGCCTCTACAACTGGTTTTTAAATAAACAACCAAACCCGACGATTCTGGACGCCGTGGCACATATCAATCATATCGTGCAACTTGTCGGCATTGACCACGTGGGCATCGGCACGGACTTTGACGGTGATGACACGGAAAAACTAATCGGTTGCCGGGCTGCCAACGAAGTAATCAACCTCACGGTTGAACTTCTCCGGCAAGGATACACCGCCGAGGAACTGCATAAATTATGGGGAGATAATTTATTGAGAGTGTTAAATACCGTGCAAAACGCATAAAATTAATTTTCCAATTTTTCCCATTTCACGGCATCAGCAACCACCGCAACATAGTCCCGTCCCAACTCGTCATAGTCCGAGAGGGTGACGGAGACTTCCCCTGCGGGGAGATCAAATTCTCCCAAAGAGACCCAACCTTCCCATTGCCGAGGTTGAAAAAAGTGATCTAATTCCACTCCAACTTGTTCTTCTCCATTTGCGGAATTAACGGTGTAATGATAAATCACACCTTTCTGCGCACCAAAAGACGCAAACCCATCAATATTTCGTCTTGATACTCTTGCCGATATCCGATACTTTCCCCTGGCCTCCAAGTTGGTTCGCCATGTTGCAGAGTAATCCCCTTTACCAAATCCTTTAAAATAACAACTACGCACGGAATCTCCATAATAATACATATCCACGGAAGGCGTCCAGCGAGACGGAATCGTTCCCCCAATACTTCTCGGCTCCAAAGGCTTTTCAAACCATTTCTGTAACCATGTGCGGTTAGCATCTTTTATGCTAAAACCAGTATCATCATTATCCACGATAATCTCATTCTCGGCTTGACAAAACTCTGACGGATCAATATTCTTCCACGTAATAGGCACCGGTCCCATACCATCAACTCCCTCTTCATGTCGAATCACGTCGAAATCAAACAGTCTGGGTTCATTAGCCGAAAGTCCTGTATAAAAACTACTACTCGCAATATTTTTCACCACCTCTAGAACCAGATAAAATGATTTGGCTTCTCCCGGATTCAAATAACATGTATAATGTTCCCGAATAGGCTGTATCCCTAATAATCCCATAAAATTCACAGTAACTACACCTCCTGTCTTTCCACAATTCATCTCCTTACCTTTCAACTCGATCCATTCTGTATCAGAATAATACGATTCTCTCCCTTCATGACGTTCCTCTCTACCTGCCGGATAATGATTCTCATATAAATCCTTTACTTTAAAAAATTGGCGATGTTCCGTGTATAACCAATCCTTGAGAAGTTCTTTCAAATGTAACTCTTTTCCTAAACAAGCATTCATTTTCTGTTCAAAAACATCAATATCCACCCTTCCACGCAGAGAGCGAGCAAGCTCCCCAAAAGTGATAAGAAAAGTGTCTATTGGTACATTCTCTGTGATTCGATCTACAAACTCCTGTTCTTTCAATATATATGAATCGTAAAGAATATCCTGCCGCATCGTACGATCCTGAAAAATTGTATATAAATTATGCCCCGCAAGACTCCCGTAAGTTAATCGACGATCCCGACGATGTTGCCTCGTCGAAGAAACATACAAAAACGATGCGACATACTTTCCTCGATTCAACGCCATTCGATCAAACAGGTAACCGACGAATGGAAAATCTTCCGATTGAATCCATAAACCGGACTCTTCCAATAATTCCCAACAACGATAAGGATTTAATTCCCGGTAATCATAAAACGACTTTGAAGATCGCCCCAACCCCAGTAGTGGGTGAAGATTATGAGAAGTTTTATAGGGAGTATTACTTCCCATTAATACCTCAAATATATATTCCGCTCTAGCCGTTTTGCCCGTCTCATCTTTAACCCCCTTCATCGGCCAATCATACCCTCTTTCAGGAAAAAATACCATCCCCGGCTCGACCATCCCCGTTACAAATTTCCCGAACCATGACTCAATATAAAATGGAAAAGGTATCTCCATTAAGAATAAAGCCTGACTATTCTTCTCATACCAATCCCGATCCTTCCAATCATAAGGGCTTTCAGGGTAAATCCTTTCAGACAAATATGAATAAATATATTTTTGACGAGCATTCCCCACCTCTCTTAACGGATTTCCCCGAGTTTTGAACGTGTAAAACGCATGTTCAAATCCGGGATTCGACGTTCATGCAACTCGTAATCACCTCCACATAATGACATTCCGGACAAAGGATTTGTTGGTTGAAAAAAACAAGTATCCCCCCGACGTAGAGCTTTACCTTGCGCACATAAAACCCTCTGAGACGGATGAATAATCGTTAGACGGAAACGAGTAAAATCCCGTCCGGTATAAGCAGGAATATCCGGATTTACGGGAAGCACAGACACCGGGGACCAAGCACAGGCCGGAGTTAACAACAGGAAATCGTCACTAACAAAAGCTCCCCTCCGCCCTGTTGGGAAGAAAAAATCTCCCCGAAAAGAATCCTCGTAAGCGCTATCCCGTAATTGCAAATTCGTAAACCGTTCATCAATTCGTCCGTCATATTGTACATGCAAACTCACGGTATCTTTTCCCAATAAAGTATACGGAATCACAAGTACCTGCCCTTCACGCTGAAAAGGCATCTCTTTATTTTCTACCATTAAAGTTTTTACCTGCAACCCCGGGTTCAGAAATAGGATCAGTTGGTTTAAACTCTCCTCGTAAGGATTATATAACTTCATATCACTAGACATGGAAAGGGAATCTGCACATTGCTCCAATACAATATCATGGTTACATACACAAGGGTATTTTTCATTCCAATAATGACGAAAATGATCCCGGTAGCCAGCACGAATCTCCCGAGTAACCCGATAACCATTCTCGATGGTAAACACCCCGATAAATGCGATGAAACACAGCAAGAGTCCCATTAAAAAACAAACTCTCACACGAGAGAAAAAATTGGGAAGTCGCCTCATCCCTCCTACACTAAATAACATACATCCCCAACCTAACAAAAAATAACTTCCACGGTGCAATAAATAATTACCTAATCCCACATGACCCGTTACATCCGAAAATAAGTTAGGTACTCCCCCTCCCAAAAAATCAAAAGTACCATGCCAATGGTAAGGCAACCAAGCCACAGACAGCCCCCATAACATCACCAATATCGTGATTACCAGAAAACGTAAATGAAAAATTCGAGCTAGAAACAGGCTTAAACCTGTAACAAACATAAAAGAAGGAAGACACAATGTTATTCCATAAAATAGATACAATCCGAATTTATATGGGGCGATTCCACTTACATGCACGAAAAAAAGACAAGACAGACTTACAGCAATATTTACAAACATAAATAATATCAAGTTTCCCAATATCTTACCCCACGTATAAGCCGTGTTATCTACAGGACGACTAAAAACACACTCCATTTCGCCTCTTATGCGCTCTCGCCGAGGAAAATCAGTAACGATCAAAATAAGGAACAATGATTGTAAAACACTAAACAAATAGGCATTCGCCAAAGGTATCGAACAAGGCAAAGCACTCACGTTCCAACTCTCATTGTAATTCTGCCAATAAACATGACATAACGTGATTCCAATTAAAGCAACCAAAACAAACAATCGAAACTCCCAACGTCGGCTTTGCTCTTTTATCTCATAAAGAGTAACGCACGCTATATCATGTAAATCCATACTTCCGAATTTTAACAATTAAATTAAACTTCGTTTCTCAGGTAAAACTGCTAGTAACTTTCGGGAGAAAATTTCAGACAAATTCACATCTTTCGAATTCGAATAATAAATTGGTTCAGCATCATAAACGACCAAATACGCATAATGTTCTTCAATTATACCACTTTGCCATATCGCTCTAAAAACATAAACTCCAGCTTGTTCTTTTTGAACGGTTAGTAAAACATAAGCCGAAAAACCCGTTAAATCACGATATCCCAAAAAAGGATCATTCAATTCAACTTTCACTACTTTATCATCCTTATCCCGTCCATGCGTAAAAACGCCCCAAGATTGAAGGTCACATCATCACCTTCACAAACTTCTTTCAGTTCTGGTAATGCCATTGACACATTTCCCACATACAACAACAGGAAAAGTCCTACTAATTTTACCATGCTTTTCATAGTCGTAAAATTTTTGATTAATAAATCAATATAACAAACCCCGATATTATTTTACAATAATACAAAAAAATAACACGAAACAAAATACTATTGGCAAATAGCATTACGATAACAACTAGACATCAAAATTCCTTATATTTGCCCGATTATTTTTCTACAAAAAAGCACAAACCATGACGATCGAAGCGTTACACCAGAAATTCATACACGAACTACCCGGAGAAGCAGCACAAGACCGGATGTCTCCCCGGCCAAAACACGTGGAAGGGGA